>VOFH01002875.1_pt1 | contig 18420 bp, 25 predicted proteins | sample 5384091 | NCBI WGS metagenome assembly VOFH01 (sample SAMN12384727, study PRJNA508395) | human gut metagenome | isolation source: healthy gut G | host: Homo sapiens
GTTTACGGTGTCTGCCTTGTTTACACAAACGCGACTCCGATCGGTGGATATCACAGTGCGTACACAGCAGTAGCAAAAGGAAAACTCTTTGGCGTGATCCCGTTCCTGTTCTTAATCGCCCTTGCAGTTGGTCTTGTTATGTGGTTCATCTATAACATGACTCCTCATGGAAAATATATGTATGCGATCGGCGGCAACGAGCAGTCCGCAGAGGTTTCCGGTGTAAACACAAAGACAAAGATCATCATCTACATGACAGCGGCAGCTCTTTACGCACTGGGCGGCTTCCTTGTAGGTGCAAAAATCCGGTGGTTCTTCCGTCAACATGGGGCCAGGGCTGGGAGCTTGAGGCCATCGCAGCCTGCACCATCGGTGGTGTATCTGTAAACGGTGGTATCGGACGTATCTCCGGTGTTATCATCGGTGTCCTGGTATTCGAGATCTTAAAGACCTGCTTACAGTACCTTGGTGTTGACACAAAACTACCAGTATATCGCACAGGGTATCGTTATCGTTGTTGCGATTGCACTGGATATCCGTAAGTACATTGCGAAGAAGTAATAGACTGACTGTTTCGGTACAGTAAATAAACGGGCGGAGGACGAGTTCCAACGCCCGTTTTTTGTGCACTGTGGGTTTTAGCAGCCTGCCTCATGGAAAAAGCTGGAGCGGTTTGATAAAACCTGCACCGGGAGAGTGGAGGTGAAGGAATGGAAGAAGAGATTGAGAAGATCAGTGGAATCGGAACGGTGACTGAAGCTGCAGAAAAAGGCTGTGGAGGCCTTTGGTGAGAAGACTTTAGAAGAACTCACTGAGGAGAATAAACGGCTGCAGGAGGAAAATGAGCGCCTGAAGAACAGATCCATAAAAGAGCGGATGTACGATAAGATCAATGTGTCGGTGCGGACCATTGATATCTTTATCGGGTGCATGTGCGTATTGTTTGTGGCTGTTGTGGTGATGGGGATGCTGAAGTAAGAGAGTGTGAAGCGCTGACAGAGATCATGCCCGCTGCAGCCTAAACATTCAACGACAGGAAAAGATCCTGATGCCAGAAACTGAAACTATCGAAGTGGATAACAAAAAGCTCTGGAGAACGATATGAGAAAGGTTCTCCAGGGCTTTTCTTTGTCTTGTCTGCTGATTCCCTAAAGAGGAAAATTGCAGCAGGAGTCTTATTTCTTATAAAGAATTCTGATGGAATTCAGCACGCAGAGGATCGCGACACCGGTGTCGGCGAATACCGCGAGCCACATGGAGGCGATTCCCATGAGACCTAAGATCATGACAAGAGCTTTTACCGCAAGGGCGAATACCACATTCTGGTTGGAGATCGCGCCTGTGCTTCTCGCGATTCGGATGGCTTCCGGAATGGCATCCATGCTTGATGTCATGAAGACGACGTCGGCGGCCTCGATGGCTGCGTCAGCGCCGCTTCCCATAGCTGCGCCCACATCAGCGCCTGCAAGCACCGGTGCGTCGTTGATTCCGTCACCGACGAACATCGCGCTTCCGTTCTCCGCGCGGAGCTTCTGCAAGATCTCGAGCTTATCAGCCGGGAGAAGCTTTGCGTATACATTGTCGATTCCGACCTCGGCGGCTACCGCCTCAGCGGCTGCCCTCGCCGTCGCCTGTGAGCATAGCGGAGCGGATCCCCATGGATTTTAAGGACCTGATGGCATCCTTTGTCTCCGGCTTGATCGTATCGGCGATCTGGATCGTTCCTGCAAGCTTTCCGTTTACCGATATATAGACGGTGGTGACAGCACCGTTCTCGTCGTAAGTGCCGCAGTCCACGTTGAACTCGGTGAGAAGCTTTCTGTTTCCGCAGAGCACTTCGCCCTGGGAGAGCCTTGCATGGATGCCTTTGCCGGAGATCTCCTCGATCTCGGCGGGCTTTTCGATCACAAGATTCTGATCCTTTGCAGCGGAGACGATGCTGACTCCGATCGGATGAGTAGATGCGGTCTCGCATGCCGCCGCGATCTGGAGGAGTTCCTGCTCGGAAGCTGTGCCTGCCGGAAGGATCGTCTGAACCACGAAGTTTCCTTTTGTGATGGTTCCTGTCTTATCCATGACAACCGTTTTTACAGCTTTCAGGTTTTCAAGTGCGATTCCGCCTTTAAAGAGGATTCCTTTCTTGGAACCTGCGCCGATCCCGGAGAAGAATGCCAGCGGAACGCTTAAAACAAGGGCACACGGGCAGCTGATTACGAGGAAGGTAAGAGCTGTGTAGATCCAGTGGGACCAGTTTCCTGTAATTAAGGACGGAATGATCGCTGTCGCAGCCGCCAGGGCAACGACGAACGGGGTGTAAATCCGTGCAAATTTCGTGATGAAGCGCTCGGCCTGTGGCTTGCTGGCTGCGGCGTTCTCTACGGAATCGAGAATCCTTGTGACCATGGACTCGGAAAGTTCCTTTTCGACTCTCATCTTTAAGAGACCGGAAGTATTGACACAGCCGGATGTCAGCTGGCTTCCGACCTTTACCGATACCGGGACGGTTCACCTGTGATCGGTGACGTATCGATCCGGCTCTCGCCCTCTACGACAACGCCGTCAAGCGGAATGCGGTCGCCGGGACGGATCTCTACGATATTGCCGACAACAGCGGAACTTGCCGGAACCTCGCGGACAGTACCGTTTTCGTCAAGAAGAACGGTCTCCGGACGAAGATCAACGGCATCCATGATCTGGCTGCGGCTTTTTTCAACCGCGCGGTGCTCGAATGCTTCACCGACCCGGTAGAAAAGCATAACGCCGACCGCCTCCCCAAACTGGCCGACACAGAAAGCACCGATGGTCGCGATGCTCATCAAAAAGTTTTCATCCATCACATGGCCGGTCTTCATGTTTTTCAGGGCTGTTAAGAGAACTTCCCGTCCAAGGATCAGGTAGGCGATCACAAAGCATACAGCGGAGATCTGCGGCATGGAGTGGGAGAGAAGCTCTCCGACGATGAAGAGCAAGCCTCCGGCGATCAGCTCCGGAAGATCGTGGGCATGCTTGTCGTCACTGTTTGCATCTGCCGGTTTTCCTTCCTCGCGGATCTCGATGATGGTGCCTGGTTCGATCTTGTCTGCAATCTCCTGCATCTTCGGGAGCAGCTTTGTTCCTTCAGAAGAGTAGACCCGGAGCTGTCTCGTCGCGAAAGTTAAAATACAGTCATCGACTTCCGGGAGCTCCTGGATTTTTTCTCGATCTTTGCGGAGCAGTTTGCGCAGTCGATGTTTTTCATCACGTAGACGGTGCAGATCGCTTTCGGATTCTTTGGGCGGACCTCAATGACGGTGCCGGGCTCGATCTGATCAGCAATCTCCTGCATCTTCGGGAGCAGCTTTGTTCCCTCGGAAGAGTAGACCCGGAGCTGTCTCGTCGCGAAAGTCAAAATACAGTCATCGACTTCCGGGAGCTCCTGGATCTTTTTTCTCGATCTTTGCGGAGCAGTTCGCGCAGTCGATGTTTTTCATCACGTAGACCACACAGGTGGATTTCGGTGCCGGACCGTGGTGGTGTTCGGCGTGCTCATGATGATGATCGTGTTCGAGCAGCAGCCATCGTCATCGTCGTGATGATGGTGATGTTCACAGCCGCAGTGCTCTTCGTGTTCGTCATCATCACGCCCTTCGTGGTGATGGTGTCCGCAGTCGCAGTGATCTTCATGCTCGTCACCATGTTCCTCGTGATGGTGATGGTGCCCACAGCCGCAGTGCTCTTCATGCTCGTCATCATGCTCATCGTGATGGTGATGGTGTCCGCAGTCGCAGTGTTCTTCGTGCCCGTCATCATGCTCCTCGTGATGGTGATGGTGTCCGCAGCAGCAAACCTCTTCGTCCTCGTGGTCTGCTGATTTCTGCTTGGATTTTTCTAATTCCTCCATAGAGTAGACCTCCTCAGAATTATAATTTTTAATTATCATATTAACATATGAACCATCGTTCATATGTTAAATATAGTACAGCTCTATGGGAAATGCAAGACTGTTTTTTGATATTAGGAAAAGAATTAAGAAAATAAGGTGGGAGAGCAGAAAAAGCTGCCTGGCGATATTCCGCAGGCAGCTTTGGCTATGTACGTATAAATATTAGATTTCCTTAAACATCCGCGCCTCGATCAGATGGATTCCGTGAAGGAAACACTCGCAGACCGGAGTCTCAACGCCAAGCTCTTTTCCGAGGCGGACAACCGTTCCGGCGAACATATCGACTTCCGTGCGTTTTCCGACCTCAAGATCCTGAAGCGTTGACGGCTTATTTTCATAAGGAAGACGTCCGAGCGTGTGCTCCTGACGGTCGATCTCATTCTGACCGATATCAATGCCCAACTTATTTGCAATGCGGATCACTTCCCACATGGCCTTGTGGCGGAAGAAATTGGCGTCATCGTTCTTCTGGAATGCTCCGAAAGGAACACCGAACATGGCGCATGTCATATTCTCGGCAACGTTGCACATGAACTTGAACCAGATTCCTTTTAACATATCTGCATCGATCTTGTAGTCGATCCCACAGAGATCAAAAAGACTCTTCACAGCGAGAACATTCCCGGAATAGTGTTCCGGATCATTCTTAAGATCGCCGAAGTGGATCAGACCCTTATGCGGATCGAACTCCGTCTTTCCGTCCTTCATGACAATGCTGATCCGCATATAGGAGTACAGCAGATGTTCGCTGCCGTAGACGGCGGCGATCTGTTTTTCGCTCTCCACACCATTTAATACGGAGAGGATGATCGTATCTTTGCCAACCTGATTTTTAATATCCCTGATCGCCTGCTCCAGGTCATATCCCTTTACCGCAATGATAACGAGATCTGCCGGATCCCCCTCGACATCAGGTGTGATGATCGGAAAACGGTAATTGATCGTATTGACTGTTACCCCTTTTCGCTCCAGACGCTCTTTTCTTGCGCCGTCTGCAAGGATCCGGAAATCAGCCCCCAGCTTTTCTGAGATACGCGGTGCGAAAAATACCCCCATCGCACCGAGACCGATCAACGTCACCTTCTTTATGTCCTTCATAACTCCCTTTTCCTCCTTAAAAGTAAAACAAGCTGCGTTCCTTCTATTGTATAGTAAGACCGTTGGGGTGTCAACGAAAACAACCTTGTCTTTAGGGATAAAAGATGATATGATGGAAAAGTATGGAGAAAAATTAACAAATATGTGTGGGGGAGAGAATACTGGATGGAAATCACAAAAGAAGATAAACGGTCGGTGATCGACCACTGTTATCTGACCTATTTTATCAGCGGAATGGTCATCCTGATCTTCGGTGTCATTCTGCCAAACCTGATCGAGGAGAGAAATTTAAGCTTTACCGCGGCCGGCGGACTGCTTTCCTTTCTGGCGATCGGAAATTTATGTTCAAGCTTGGTATATCCGGTATTCTGTGGGATGATGTCCCAGAAGACGGCGGTAGTCGTACTGGCGGTCCCCATCCGGTGTGCCTCTTCCTGTTTACAATGGGACTTCCGGTCCCGGTGCTTTATGTGATGATCTTCCTGATCGGAATCACGAAGGGCATGATCACGATCATCAACAATCATGCGATCCGTCAGGTGACGGGAAGTTCCAATCAATATCTGAATCTGCTTCATATGTGGTATGCGGTGGGGCTTTCCTGTCCCCATTCGTTACGATGCTCCTCATGGGAGCGGGTATGAACTGGAAGACGATCCTTCGCCTCCTTGCAGTCCTCACGGTTCTCATCGTTCTTTCCTACGCCACAATGGATTACAGAAAGATCGAAAAAGAGGTGGAGAAGAAGGCGGGGAGAGGAGAACGGCGGATCGTCGATGACAAAAGAAAAATTCTGGTTTTAAAGAACACGGGATTCCTTCTGGCGGTTGGGGCATTGTTCTTCTATATGGGCCTTGAAAACTCCGTAAACGGATGGTTTGTTACTTATTTAAAAAGTACCGGCTTTATGTCCACAAGTCTTGCGACTGTGATGGTATCCGTGACCTGGATCATGATCATGATCGGAAGGATCGTCATTGCGTCCATCTCAAAGAGCGTGCCGCCGGCAAAGATTCTGGCAGTGATCTCCGTACTCCAGTTTGTCTCGGTATTGATCCTGTCTTCGCGGATCATACCACAATGGCAGTGGCGGCCCTGATCCTTTTAGGACTTGGAATGGCGGGGCGTTTCCGACAACTACGGCCTTTACCGGCGATCTCATGGGAAATTCCCCACTTGGAATGTCAGTGTTTACAGGGATCGGTTCCCTCGGCGGGATCCTTACCCCGCAGGTCATTGGAGTCCTTGCGGATAAGCTTGGATTCCAGGCGGCGATCCTGTTTTTGATGCTGGATGCACTTTTGCTGGCACTCTTTGGAATCGGTGCTCTGAGATACACTGCAATACAGAAAAAATAAGAAGAGAACAAGTGAGTGCGTGATAAAAAAGTCAACCGGGGGCGGCATAAAAATCGTCCTGAATATAAATAAGGGGTAAAACATATGGATATTCGTTATTCCGCAAATCAAAGAGATGTAAACGCTACACAACCGAAGAACTTCGGGACGAGTTCCTGATTCAGGATCTCTACCATCCGGATGAGGTGGTATCCGTATACTCCCATGTGGACCGCATGGTGACACTGGGCTGTATGCCGGTGAAAGAACATGTCTCCATTGAAAAGGGGATCGACTGCTGGAAAAATTTCGGTACCCACTATTTCCTTGAGCGCCGCGAGATCGGAATCTTCAATATCGGAGGTGCCGGATCCATCACAGCGGACGGAGTGGAGTACCGCCTTGGCTATAAAGACTGCCTGTACATCACGAAAGGCACAAAGAAAGTGATCTTTGCCAGTGACAGCGAGGAGGCTCCGGCAAAATTTTATATGGTGAGTGCACCGGCCCACACATCCTATGAGACAAAGCTGATCACATTGAAGGATGCCGCAAAGCGACCGCTGGGTGATGCCAATACTTCCAATAAGAGAGTCATCAACCAGTTCATTCATCCGGATGTGCTGAAAACATGCCAGCTTTCCATGGGAATGACAGCTCTGGAGCCGGGAAGTGTCTGAACAGCATGCCGTGCCACACCCATGAGCGCCGGATGGAGATCTACATGTACTTTGAAGTTCCGGAGAATCAGGTGGTCATGCACTTTATGGGTGAACCGACTGAGACGAGACACATCGTCATGAAAAATGAAGAAGCTGTGATCAGCCCGTCCTGGAGCATCCACTGCGGAGCGGGAACCTCCAACTACACCTTTATCTGGGCGATGGGCGGAGAGAATCAGGAGTTCGACGATATGGACAACATCGCTCCGATGGATTTAAAGTAAGATATCGCAGAGGCCGATAAAAAACTGATATAAAATAGGAAAGGTAAGGATCAAAATGGATAAGAAGAACATGTTTTCTCTGGAAGGAAAGATTGCTCTCGTAACAGGAGGTGCCCACGGAATCGGCTTTGCCATCGCGGAGAGTTATGCGGAAGCCGGAGCAACGGTTGTATTTAACTGCAGCAGCGAGGCGTCCTTAGAGCGCGGACTTGCCGCATACAAAGAAAAAGGAATCGATGCTCACGGTTATGTCTGCGATGTTACGGACGAGGAAGCGGTAAAGAAAATGATCGCGGATATCGAGGAGAAGATCGGAACGGTCGATATTCTTGTAAACAATGCGGGAATGATCAAAAGAATTCCGATGCATGAGATGAGCGCGGATGAGTTTCGCAAGGTTGTCGATGTTGACCTGAATGCTCCGTTCATCATGGCAAAGGCTGTCCTTCCGGGCATGATGAAAAAGAAAGCCGGAAAGATCATCAACATCTGCTCCATGATGTCTGAACTTGGAAGAGAGACCGTATCCGCATACGCGGCCGCAAAGGAGGATTAAAGATGCTCACAAAGAACATCGCCTCCGAGTACGGTGAGTACAATATCCAGTGCAACGGTATCGGACCCGGCTATATCGCTACATCCCAGACGGCTCCGTTAAAGAGAACGTCAGGCTGACGGCTCCCGCCATCCATTCGACCAGTTCATCATCGCGAAGACGCCGGCAGCGAGATGGGGCACGGTGGAGGACCTCAAAGGACCGGCAGTGTTCCTCGCTTCCGAGGCTTCTGACTTTGTAAACGGCCACATTCTCTATGTGGACGGAGGCATCCTCGCTTATATCGGAAAACAGCCGTAAAGGCAGAAAACAGATTTTGTCGTTACAGTTCAGCCATGCGCTGGTTTGAATGAAAGTGTGTTGCAAGCTTGCTTGCATAAGCACTTTTTTTCATCCAAATCAGCATATGGTGGAACCACCAAGCTTCTTGTTTTCATGAATATGAAAACAAGAAGATGTAATGGCTGAACTGTAACATTTTGCCACATAAAGACATAAGTACTGCTTGTCTTTATGTGACCTGAAATTAGTATATTTGATAAATTTTTTCGGGCGGCTTTGTTGACATTTTTGCAGAAAGCTGATATACTCAAATTACGATATTGTGAAAAATGCATAGAAACAGGCGCAAGACGGGTACTGTATAAATGTGCCTGTATATGTGCTGAAAAAAATATGGAATGCATTCCACAATATGGAATATCAGAACTACTAAAGTTTCTAAAAGAAACAAAATGAAGGAGGTGCGGTGAGTATATGTGGACTGGGCAGGAAATGACCTTAGCAGACGGTCTGATGATCTCGGCAGTGGGACTTCTGGTCGTGTTTGCGGCTCTTGCGGCGCTGGCGATCGCGGTCATCATCATTTCTAAGATCATCAATACGGCGGTCAAAGATAAGGCACCGAAGCAGGCGGCTGTGGCGGCGGCTCCGGCCCCGGCGCTGGATGAGGAATCCTATGCAGTGCTTCTCGCAGCAATCAGCGAGGAAGCCAGACTGTCGGGAGAAGAGTTCCGTGTTACAAGCATCAAAGAGCTGTAAGGTGAAGTGAGGACCGAAAAAGCAAACGAAAAAGTGAAAAAAGGAAAGGATGTATTTTATTATGAAATATGTAGCTACTTTAAACGGAAAAAAATATGAGATCGAGATCGAGAGAGTGGAAGAGTACAAGCCCCTGGACAGAGGCGTTACTGTGAACGCTCCGGCTCCCATCCTTGCAAAGGCAGCAGCTCCGGCTCCGGCCCCCGCAGCAGCAGCTGCTCCCGCTCCGGCCCCTGCACCAGCCCCAGCCCCCGCTCCGGCTCCCGCAGCAGCTCCGGCTCCTGCATCAGCAGGCGGACAGTCCGTAGATGCTCCCATGCCTGGTAAGATCCTGGATATCAAGGTGAAGGCCGGCGACGCTGTCAGCTTTGGACAGTGTGTAGTCGTTATGGAAGCTATGAAGATGGAGACTGAGATCGTTGCTCCGGCGGCAGGCACAGTTGCTTCCGTAAACGTAAGCGTAGGCGACGCTGTTGATACAGGCGCTGTTCTGGTGACCTTAAACTAATAGGAGGTGCCCCGTGAATATACTTTCAGTTTTTGGGGAGCTCCTGGCCCAGTCGGGTTTTGCCGCACTGACCTGGCAGCAGGCTGTCATGCTTCTCATTTCCTTCATTTTATTATATCTGGCGATCAAAAAGCAGTTTGAGCCGCTTCTTCTGCTGCCGATTGCCTTCGGTATGTTCCTCGCAAATCTGCCGCTGGCCGGCCTGATGAATGAGGCAGACAACTGGTATAACTCTGGTGTTTTACGGATCATTTACAGCGGCGTGAAATCCAGTCTGTTCCCGTGTCTGATCTTCATGGCAGTAGGTGCCATGACAGACTTCGGTCCCCTGATCGCCAACCCGGTGAGCCTTTTACTTGGCGCAGCCGCCCAGTTCGGCATCTACGTGGCTTTCCTTCTTGCCATGGCAACCGGACTGTTCACACCGGGACAGGCTGCCGCCATCGGTATCATTGGCGGTGCTGACGGCCCGACCGCTATTTACATTGCCAATAACCTGGCTCCGGAGCTGGTGGCTCCCATTGCAGTGGCCGCCTACTCCTATATGGCCCTGATCCCGCTGATCCAGCCGCCGATCATGAAGGCACTCACCACAAAGAAAGAGCGTCAGATCGTTATGAAGCAGCTGCGTAAGGTAAGCAAAGTGGAAAAGATCGTATTCCCCGTATTCGTGGTGCTGTTCTGTTCCTTACTGCTTCCGTCTGTTGCTCCCCTGTTAGGTATGCTGATGCTGGGCAACCTGCTCCGTGAATCCGGAGTGACCGGAAGACTTTCCGATACTGCCCAGAACGCGCTGTGCAACATCGTTACCATCATGTTAGGCACCACCGTAGGCGCAACTGCCAACGGTGAGATCTTCTTACGTGTACAGACCATCGCCATCATCTGCATGGGCCTTCTGGCCTTCGCATTTGCGACCGTGGGCGGCGTCCTGTTCGGAAAGCTCCTTTGCGCGCTGACCGGAGGAAAGATCAACCCGCTGATCGGTTCCGCAGGCGTATCCGCAGTTCCCATGGCAGCCCGTGTATCCCAGACCGTCGGAGCCAAGGAAAATCCGACCAACTTCCTTCTGATGCACGCCATGGGCCCCAACGTAGCCGGAGTCATCGGCTCCGCCGTAGCCGCCGGGTACTTTATGCTGATGTTCGGTTAAACAGAGAGCAGTGCGCAGCCCAACAGGCAGGAGCCTGCGTCATGCTTGCATGAAAGCAGGGGAGTGCCTGTTGGGCTGCATAGGGCGAACGCCCGCGAGCGAGATGGAGCGAAGCGGAATCGAGCTTGCCGCACTGAGGAATCCGGTTTCCAGGAACCCATCCCAGAGCCCGCCCCCCTGCCTGTATAAAAGCAGGGAAGCACCTGCCGGGCTGCATAGGGCGAACGCCCGCGCCCCTCTCAAATAACATTTGACGATTCCATCAGAATTCGGTAGAATTATATCGTATACATAGTGTATTCATAGTATATTTTATAAAGGAGGCTTTATTGTGGCTAATAAAGTTATGTCATTACACGATGCCGTAGAGAAGTATGTACATGACAACGATGTACTCTGCCTCGGCGGATTTACAACAAACCGTAAACCGTATGCAGCAGTTTACGAGATCCTTCGTCAGGGTAAAACCGGTTTTGTAGGCTGGTCCGGACCGGCAGGCGGAGACTGGGATATGCTCATCGGCGAGGGCCGTATCAGAGCGTATATCAACTGCTATACCGCCAACTCCGGTTATACAAACGTGGCACGCCGCTTCCGTGCAGCCATCGAGAAGGGTGAGCTTACATATGAGGATTACTCCCAGGACGTTCTGATGTTACAGCTTCACGCCGCTTCCTTAGGCCTTCCCTACCTCCCCGTAAGAATGATGCAGGGCTCCGGACTTGTTAAGTTCTGGGGTATCAGCGAAGAGAAGAGAAGAACCATGGAAGGTGTTGACAACCTGAAATGCGTAGAGATCGAGAACCCGCTTGAGCCAGGCGAGAAGCTGCTGGCTGTTCCGGTTCCGAAGCTTGACTGCGCTATCATCCATGTTCAGCAGGCATCTCCTGATGGAACCTGTATCATCGATGGTGATGAGTTCCATGATATCGACATTGCCATCGCTGCAAAGCGCACCATCGTTACCTGTGAGGAGATCGTAAGCGATGAGTATATCCGCCGCGATCCCACCAAGACAAGGATCTTCGGCGAGTGTGTAAACGCAGTTGTACGCGCACCCTACGGCGCATGGCCGTCCCAGTGCTACAACTACTACGACGATGATGATAAGGCACTGAAGGAGTACAACAAGGCCTCCATGTACTTAGACGAAGAGGACGCAAAGGCACAGCTCCAGAAGGCTGCCGACAAGGCTGCAAAGGCTGCCGCTGCCAAGCCAGAGGATGAGAAGTTAGCTGCTGCCGCTGAGGCTGCTGCACAGGCTGCAAAAGATGCTGCTGACGGCACCAAGATTCCGGAGACCTTCAAGGATTACCTTCAGAAGTATGTATACGGCTGCAAGGATCAGGACGACCTTCTTAATGTTATCGGCGGTTCCCGTCTCATGGACCTTAAGAATGAGCCGCACCTTGGCTATTCTACCAGACATTAATTGAGGGAGGGAAAAATCTAAAATGGCTGATTATACAAAGTATACAAAGCAGGAAATGCAGGCTTATGCCATCGCAAAGATATTAAAGAAAATCAGATCGTTATCGTTGGCACAGGCCTTCCGCTCATTGGCGCTTCTCTTGCAAAGCGTGCGGTATGCCCCAGCTGCCATCCGATCGTAGAGAGTGGTCTTATGGATTGTTCTCCGATCGAGGTTCCGCGTTCTGTAGGTGATAACCGTTTCATGGCCCATTGTGCAGTACAGTGGCCCAACGTCCGTTTCGTAGGCTTCGAGGCGAATGAGTGGCTCCATGACGAGGATCGTATGATCGCTTTCATCGGCGGCGCTCAGATCGACCCGTACGGAAACGTTAACTCTACCTGTATCTTTGGTAAGGGTGACTATGTGAAGCCCCAGACACGTTTCACAGGCTCCGGCGGTGCAAACGGAATCGCTACCTTCTGTAACACCTGTGATCATGATGCAGCACCAGAAGAGAAGATTCATGGAGCATGTTGACTACATCACAAGCTGCGGCTGGATGGACGGCCCCGGAGGACGTGAGAGAGCAGGTCTTCCCGGCAACCGTGGTCCGCAGATGGTAGTTACCGATCTTGGTATCATGAAATTCGATGAAGAGACCAAGAGAATGTATCTGGCTTACTACTATCCATTCTCCTCTCCGGAAATGGTTCAGGAGAACACTGGTTTTGAGATCGATACCTCCAGAGCTCAGCTGATGGAAGGTCCGGATCCGGAGATCATCCGCCTGATCCGTGAGGAGATCGATCCCGGCCAGGCATTCATCAAAGTTCCGAAGGAAAATAAATAAGCAACAGTGAATGATGTCCCGGAAGGAGAGGGCGGCAGCGCCTTCTCCTCTGGAACACGATATATGAGGAGGAAGAAAAATGGGATATTTTTCCATGCCGAAATATTTCCAGGATATGCCCGTTGTTGGTAAGCCGTTAGTGAATGCCAACGCAGAAAACGAGGCAGAGCTTAAAGAGATCGAGAAGAATATCCATGACAAGGTAGAAGAGATCCTTGCCAAGGGTATTACCACAGAGGAAAAATTAAACGAGCGCGGCCAGCTTTCCGCCATGCAGCGTATCAACGCTCTGGTAGACGAGGGGACCTTCTGCCCGTTAAACAGCCTCTTTAACCCCAACGACAACAAGATGGGTTCCACCAACATCATCAACGGCCTTGGCCGCGTAAACGGCAAATGGGTCTATGTGATCGCATCCGATAACAAGAAAATGGCAGGAACCTGGGAGCCGGGCCAGGCTGAGAACCTGATCCGCTGCTCCGACGCTGCCAAGATGATGAACCTTCCGCTGATCTACTTATTAAACTGCGCGGGCGTTGACTTCCCGTTCCAGGATCAGGTATATCACAACCGCCGCGGCGGCGGTACTCCGTTCTTCCGAAACGCTGAGTTAAACCAGCTTGGTGTTCCGGTTATCGTAGGTATCTACGGAACCAACCCGGCAGGTGGTGGTTACCACAGCATTTCCCCGACTATCCTGATCGCCCACAGCCAGGCCAACATGGCAGTCGGCGGAGCCGGCATCCTTTCCGGTATGAATCCCAAGGGGTATATCGATAAGGAAGCAGCGGATCAGATCGTGGCTGCCCAGATCGAGAACGGCAAGAACAAGGTTCCGGCTCCGGGCTCCGTTCCGATCCACTATGACGAGACAGGATTCTTCCGTGAGGTTTACGAGAACGATTACGGCGTAATCGAGGGAATCAAGAAGTACATCAGCTACCTTCCGGCATACAACCTAGAGTTCTTCCGGGTAGACGACCAGAAGGCTCCGTTACTTCCGGCAGAGGACCTTTACAGCATCATCCCGTTAAACGGAAAGCGTCCGTATGATATTTACGACGTGATCGGCCGTCTCTTCGACGGTTCTCAGTTATACGAGTACAAGAAGGGCTACGGTCCGGAGATGGTGACCGGTCTTGCCAAGGTCAATGGTCTTTTAGTAGGCGTCATTGCCAACGTACAGGGACTTTTAATGAACTATCCGGAGTATAAGCAGAACTCCGTAGGCGTAGGCGGAAAGTTATACCGTCAGGGCCTGATCAAAATGAACGAGTTCGTGACCCTCTGTGCCCGTGACCGGATCCCGCTGATCTGGCTGCAGGATACCACAGGTATCGATGTGGGCGACGATGCAGAGAAGGCAGAGCTTCTGGGCCTTGGCCAGTCTCTGATCTACTCCATCGAGAACTCCGGTCTTCCGTCCTTAGAGGTTACGCTCCGTAAGGCAAGTGCTGCTGCCCACTATGTTCTGGGTGGACCGCAGGGCAACAATACCAACGTATACTCCCTTGGTACAGGTGCATGTGAGTACTACGTAATGCCGGGTGAGACCGCTGCAAACGCTATGTACTCCAGAAAGCTTGTTAAGGCAAGCAAGGCAGGAGAGGATCTTGCTCCGATCATCAACAAGATGAACGATATGATCCAGCTGTATCATGAAAAATCCCGTCCGGAATACTGTGCGAAGGTCGGCATGGTAGATGAGATCGTTGACATGACAGAGCTTCGTCCGTATATCCAGGCATTCACCGAGGCTGTTTACCAGAATCCGAAGAGCATCTGCCCGATGCACCAGATGGTAACACCCCGTGCGATCCGCGAGTGGAACGACGCGCATAAGGCCTGATCCTGACTGAGGGCGTGAATTCTGATCCAGGCCGGGGGCTCCCCGGTCTGGATAATGTTGTATCAAAGGATATATGATTTCGGCTTGTCCTTTAGGGTGCCTTGTGCTATACTGGGACAGGAAAAAACAAAAAATTCATTGATACAGAAGAAAACCCGGAGGTTCGTATGAGTGCAGTTTATACACTGGGGATCGATGTGGGTTCCACAGCGTCCAAATGTATTATTTTAAAAGATGGCAAGGAGATCGTGGCAAAATCCCTGATCGATGTGGGGGCTGGTACCAGCGGCCCGCAGCGCGCCATCGACGCCGTGCTGGAGGCAGCCAGCATGACAAGAGACCAGATGGCCTACGTTCTGGCCACGGGCTATGGCCGCAATTCCTTAATGGGTCTTGCAGATAAGCAGATGAGTGAGCTTTCCTGCCATGCGCGGGGGCTTCTTTCCTGTTCCCGGAGGCCCATACGGTCATCGATATCGGGGGCCAGGACGTAAAGGTTCTCGGATCGAGAACGGGACCATGACCAACTTCCAGATGAATGACAAGTGTGCAGCCGGAACGGGCCGTTTCTTAGATGTTATGGCCAGGGTCCTGGAGGTGCGCGTGGAGGATCTGGGAGATCTGGGTGCCCAGTCGAAGAAGCATGTGGGCATCAGCTCCACATGTACCGTATTTGCAGAGAGCGAGGTCATCAGCCAGCTCTCCATGGGTACGGATAAATGCGATATCATCAACGGCATCCATCACTCCGTGGCTGGCCGTGTGGCTGGCCTTGCCCACCGGATCGGCGTGGTAAAGGACCTTGTGATGACCGGAGGTGTAGCTCAGAACAGAGGCGTTGTATCTGCGCTGGAAGAGGAGCTGGGGTGTCCGATCCTCACTTCTCCGCTGACCCAGTATAACGGCGCTTTGGGTGCCGCCCTGTTCGCATGGCAGGCAGCGACCCGCTAAACGGTAAGACAACGGGCCAGAGGGACATGAGCCATGTCTGTCTGGCTGCCGTCGTTTATACATTCAATGAGGAGGATGAATAATTATGGCTAAAAAGCAGGTTAGTCCCGGCGTTCTTGCCCTTCGTAAGGTTGTGGACGACGTTCACAAGGACGCGCGTGAGGCAAAAAAAAGAGGCGAGTTAGTGGGATGGTCTTCTTCCAAATTCCCATGTGAGTTCGCAGCAGCATTTGACCTAAATGTTATGTATCCCGAGAACCAGGCCGCTGGTATCGCAGCAAACCGTTACGGTGAGCTTATGTGCCAGGCAGCTGAGGATCTTGGTTACGACAACGATATCTGCGGATACGCACGTATCAGCCTTGCTTACGCAGCCGGTGTCCGTGTAGCCCGTAAATTTGACCCGGAGACCGGTGAGTATATCATCGATCCGTCCACTGGAAAGCCCTTAAAGGATGAGAACGGCAACGTGGTCATCGACGAGGCCACTGGAAAGCCGAAAAAGGATCCGAAGACTCAGACTCCGTATCTTGAGCTTGTAAATATCCTGGAGCTTGAAAAGCTGCCGGATGGACCGGACAAAGAGCGCCGCATCGAGGCCATCTCTCCCATCCGTCAGATGCAGATCCCGCAGCCGGATTTCGTTCTTTGCTGCAACAACATCTGTAACTGTATGACAAAGTGGTATGAGAACATCGCCCGTATGTGCAATGTTCCTCTTATCATGATCGACATCCCGTACAATAACACCGTAGATGTTCATGATCCAACGTGAAGTATGTCCGCGCCCAGTTCGATAAGGCCATCAAGCAGTTAGAAGAGCTGACAGGAAAGAAATTCGACGAAAAGAAATTTGAGAAGGCCTGTGAGAACGCAAACCATACTGCGAAGGCATGGTTAAAGGTTTGTGACTACTTACAGTACAAACCGGCTCCATATAGTGGATTTGACCTGTTCAACCATATGGCTGACGTTGTAACAGCCCGTGCAAGAGTTGAGGCCGCCGAGGCATTTGACTTTTAGCCTCCGACCTGGAAGAGACCATCAAGAAGGGCGAGACCACAACTCCGTTCCCGGAGAAATACCGTGTAATGTTCGAGGGTATCCCCTGCTGGCCCAAGCTTCCGGCACTGTTCAAACCGTTAAAGGAGCATGGCGTCAACGTAACAGCCGTTGTTTACGCTCCGGCCTTCGGTTTCGTTTACAACAATATGGACGAGATGGCACGCGCTTACTATAAGGCTCCCAACTCTGTCTGCATCGAGCAGGGCGTTGACTGGCGTGAGGGCATCTGCCGCGACAACAAGGTTGACGGCGTTCTGGTACACTACAATAGAAGCTGTAAGCCGTGGAGCGGCTATATGGCAGAGATGCAGCGCCGCTTTACAAAGGATCTCGGTGTTCCCACTGCCGGCTTTGACGGCGACCAGGCTGACCCGCGTAACTTCAACGCCGCCCAGTACGAGACCCGTGTTACAGGGCCTTGTAGAGGCTATGGAAGCAAACATGCAGGAAAAGGAGGCTAAATAGACCATGAGTATCAACGCATTATTAGACGAATTTAAGGTAAAAGCAGCTACTCCGAAGCAGCAGCTGGCTGAATATAAGGCTCAGGGTAAAAAGGTCATCGGCGTTCTGCCGTACTATGCTCCGGAGGAGCTTGTTTACGCAGCCGGTATGGTTCCCATGGGGATCTGGGGTTCCAATAACAAGACCATCAGCCGTGCAAAAGAGTACTGCGCTACTTTCTACTGCACCATCGCCCAGCTGGCGCTGGAAATGCTCTTAGACGGGACCATGGATGACCTGGACGGCATCATCACCCCACCATCTGCGATACGCTCCGTCCCATGAGCCAGAACTTCCGTGTATCCATGGGAGATAAGATGGCAGTTATCTTCTTAGCCCATCCCCAGAACCGTTTTGAGGATTTCGGCCTTCAGTTCTGTATCGACCAGTACAACCATGTAAAGGAAGAGCTGGAGAAGGTATGCGGCCATGAGATCACTGCCGACGCCATCAGGGATGCCATCAAGGTTTACAACAAGAGCCGTGCAGCCCGCCGTGCGTTCGTAAAGCTGGCTAACGAGCACTGTGATGTTATCACACCCACCAGGCGTTCTGCAGTATTAAAGGCATTCTATTTCATGGAGAAGCCGGCATACACAGAAATGCTGGAGGAATTAAATAAAGAGCTGGAGGCTCTTCCGGTATGCGACTGGAAGGGAACCAAGGTGGTCACCTCCGGTATCATCTGCGATAATCCGAAGCTTTTGGCTGCATTTGAAGAGAACAATGTTGCCATCGCTGCCGATGACGTTGCCCATGAGAGCCGTTCCTTCAACACAGACGTTCCGGAGGATGAGGAATGTCCGATGATGGCTCTGGCAAAACAGTTTGCCAACATCGACCATGACGTTCTCCTTTACGATCCCCAGTCTGAGAAGAACCGCCGCGGCGAGTTCGTTGCCGATCTTGTTAAGAAGAGCGGTGCCCAGGGCCTTGTACTGTTCATGCAGCAGTTCTGAGTGTAAGCAATCGGATGATGATTCAGGGGGATGGAAGCCAGGAATAAGATTTTTTGATGCGGCAAACACAACTGTTTCAGATGTGATGAAGCTGTTCAAGAAAAATTTTGATTCTAATTTGCCGGCTACACAGCCATAATGGTGAATTATGGATGCGAATGGCTTAAGGTTGATCGAAATGATTCGAGAACTTTATCTGAAGCGGCAGGAAAAGAAGTTCTTCTTGTGTAATCAATCCTGTATTAAAAAGGTACTAAGATATTCAAG
>VOFH01003555.1_pt1 | contig 18416 bp, 9 predicted proteins | sample 5384091 | NCBI WGS metagenome assembly VOFH01 (sample SAMN12384727, study PRJNA508395) | human gut metagenome | isolation source: healthy gut G | host: Homo sapiens
TCTCCGGCAACGCCACGCAGCGCATTGAGGACAGCTGCATCGAGGAGCTCATGGTGCTCAACACCATCCCGCTGCCCGCAGACTACACCGGCAAGAAGATCCGCCAGCTCGACGCCTCGCCGATCTTCGCCAAGGCCATCACCCGCATCTATAACGAGACGTCGATCTCGAGCCTGTTCTGATGCTGTTTTCCAAAGCGCCCGCCTGCGGCTGGCTCGTCGTGGGTCTGGGCAATCCCGGCCTGAACTATGCCCGCACGCGGCACAACGTCGGCTTCCGCGCCGTCGATGCGCTGGCGGAAAAGCTCGGCGTGAAGATCGACCGCGCCCGCTTCCGCGGCCTGACCGCGCAGGCATCCGCAGGCGGCGAAAAGCTGCTGCTGCTCAAGCCGCAGACGTTCATGAACGACTCCGGCCTGTCCGTGATGGACGCGGCGCGGTTCTACAAGCTGCCGCCCGAGCGCGTGCTCGTTCTGTTTGACGACATTTCCCTTCCGGTCGGCCGTCTGCGCATCCGCGCGGACGGCTCCGCCGGGGGCCACAACGGCATCAAGTCCATCATCGGCGGGCTGAACAGCCAGAGCTTCCCCCGCGTGAAGATCGGCGTCGGCGCGAAGCCGCATCCCGATTACGATCTGGCGGACTGGGTGCTGTCGAATTTTACCGGCCCGGAGGACAAGCTCATCACCGAGGCGGCCGCCCGGGCCGCCGACGCCGCGCTGGAGATCATCGCCCGCGGCGTCCCCGCCGCCGCAAATGATTATAACGGCGCGGGCCCGCAGTAAACGATCGTAGGGGCGGGGACAGCCAGACCCGGCACTGCGCTGGCAACTCGTACAGGGTAACGTCATCATGGTGAACGCCCCCGAATTGTCATTGCGAGGGCGCTTTGCGCCCGTGGCAATCGCGCAGTACCATGTTGGATAACAGGTGGGCCTCGGCAAAAACGTAACTGCCTGCCCGAGATTGCCACGTCGGCCGTTGGCCTTCCTCGCAATGACACGTCAGGGTGGTACGGCGGTGCACCAGAGCACTTGCGCGGTTGAATAATCCTGTACAAGGCGCTCAGTGAGCGCCGCAGCTTGTCAAAAAAGTCCCTTCGGGCTTTTTCGCCAAGCTGCTTTCAGAATTGCAAAATAAGTTTTTGTGTTTTTATTTTGCAATTCTGCCGCTGCGGCGGGTTATTTGACGCGAAAGGAAACCCTGACGGTTTCCTTTCACACTATCCTTCCCTCCGAAGCTTTCAGCTGGGCAGGTTTTTTGACAGCGAGATTGCCACGTTAGCCGTTGGCTTCCTCGCAATGACAAATCGGGGGCCCCTACCGTTTTTACGACAGCCGGTTCGAATCGGCGGTTTACCGCCGGGCCTGGCTGTCCCCTCCCCTACAAAACAAATCATATCCGAAATTCTGACGGAAAGTGGGAAAATCCCTGCTTTCCGCATTTTGACATGCTCGAAATTCCTTTTTCCGGAGGTGTATCATGGAGCTGATCCTCGATCTTCTGCGGCGGCTGCCCGATTATCCCCGCCTGCGGACCGCGCTGGAGAGCGCGCAGGCCGTCGGCGTATCCGGCGCGGCGCAGATCAACCGTTCCCATCTCATCGCGGCCCTCTGCCGCGACACGGCCCGGCCCGCCGTGGTCGTCTGTCAGGATGAAATGGCCGCACGGCGCACACAGAGTGAGCTTGCCGCCTTCCTCGGCGCGGAGGCCCCTATCCTGCCGACGCGCGACCTGATGTTTTATGACGCCTCCGCCATCTCGCGCGGCTGGGAGCAGCAGCGCCTGCGCTGCCTTTACGATCTGGCGCGCGGCAAAACGCCCCTGCTCCTGACGACGCTCGAGGCGTTTTCCCTGCGCACGATGCCGAGGGCGCAGCTGTTCTCCGCCGCGATGCGCCTGCTGCCCGGCGCGCAGCTCGAGCTGGACGAGCTGATCTCCCGCCTGCTGCACGCGGGCTACTCCCGCTTCTCCCTCGTGGAGGGCGCGGGGGCGCATCAAGAGGACTACGCCGGCGCGGACACGCTCTATGTCCCGGCGACGCAGCTCGACATGGTCAGCAAGTACATCGGCGCGGGCGAGGACCGACCGGTGAAGCTGTCGAAAATGGGCGGCACGGAATGGGCGCGCACAAAAACGCGCGCCAAGGCCGCCGCCAAAAGCATGGCCAAGGAGCTCACCGCGCTCTATGCCGCGCGCAGCCGCACGAAGGGGCACGCCTTCGCGCCCGACAGCCCCTGGCAGACGGAGTTTGAGGAGCACTTCGGCTATCCGGAGACGGACGACCAGCTGCGCTGCATCCAGGAGATCAAGACCGACATGGAAAAGCCCGTGCCGATGGATCGCCTCCTGTGCGGCGACGTGGGCTACGGCAAGACCGAGGTCGCCCTGCGCGCCGTGATGAAGTGCGTGCTCGACGGGCGGCAGGCGGCCATCCTCGTGCCGACGACGGTGCTCGCCCAGCAGCACTATCAGACGGCTGTGCAGCGCTTTTACGGCTTTCCGGTCGAGATCCGGATGCTCTCGCGCTTCTGCACGCAATCGCAAGTGCGCCAGACGCTCGCCGATATGCGCACGGGCAAGTGCGACCTCGTGGTCGGCACGCACAAGCTGCTGCAGAAGAACATCGAGTTCAAGAATCTCGGCCTTCTCATCGTGGACGAGGAGCAGCGCTTTGGCGTGACGCACAAGGAAAAGCTCAAGGAGCTGGCCCGCGGCGTCGACGTGCTCACGCTCTCGGCCACGCCCATCCCGCGCACGCTCAACATGGCCCTGTCCGGCCTGCGCGACATGTCCACCATTGAGGAGCCGCCGCACGACCGCTTCCCCGTGCAGACCTTCGTCATGGAGCACGACTGGAACGTGCTGTGCGACGCCATGCGCCGCGAGCTGCAGCGCGGCGGGCAGGTGTTTTACCTGCACAACCGCATCGAAAACATCGAGCGCACCGCCCTGCGCATCTCGAAGATGCTCGACGGCGCGGTCGTCGACGTGGCGCACGGTCAGATGAACGAGGAGCAGCTCTCGACGGTCATGGAGCGCATGGTCGCGGGCGAGACGCAGATCCTTGTCTGCACCACCATCATCGAGACCGGCATCGATATGCCGAATGTCAACACCCTCATCATCGAGGACGCCGACCGCATGGGTCTGGCCCAGCTGCATCAGCTGCGCGGCCGTGTCGGCCGCTCGAACCGGCGCGCGAGCGCGTACCTGACCTTCCGGCGCGGGCGCGAGCTGAGCGAGATCGCCGAAAAGCGCCTGAGCGCCATCCGCGAGTTTGCGGAGTTCAACTCCGGTTTCCGCATCGCCATGCGCGATCTGGAGATCCGCGGCGTTGCCGTCGTCTCCCGCGTGGCCGGGCAGTATCAGAAGCGCATGTTCGTCGAGCCGAAGAGCGACGAGCCTGCCATCACGCTCCAGCTGACCGCGAAGGAGGATCCCCTGCAGGCCGCGGAGAGGTTCGTGAAGACCTATCAGGGAGAGTAGGAGCTGCACGCTTTGCAGCACCGAGGCATGCGGCAAGCGCAGCACGGGATACAGCGGTGTACAGACACGGTACACAATTCCTCGTCTTGCGATCGTTCGGTGAATCATAACGTGCTTCGGTCGTCCGGAATGGTGAGCGGATAGCCGTAATTGCCGTCCTCCCTCCGGAACCCGCCCTTGCGATCCGCCTGCCACATGTCGTTGCAGGCATCCTTCTCGGACCGCGTGAGCGCCCTGCACTTCCGGGACTCCTCCATGCGGATGCAGCCGCGCCGATGTAGGATGCTGTATACATTGTTTTTGCAGATATGCTCACCATATTGCTGCGCTGTACATGACATTTTCTTGCTTACCGCCCCGAAGATTTTCTCAAAAAATTTCTTCGCTCCCCCCTCTTGACAAAGGCAAAAAATATGATTATAATGCACTTAATTTCAAACGACAAACCTGTGAGGAAGAAGAGTAGCACAGCACAGGGCATCCCAAGAGAGCTTCGGGTGGTGAGATCGGAGCGGTGCGCAGCGGTGTGAATGGCCTTCCGAGGGCGGCTTGAACGGGAAATTTTCCCAAGTAGGGTCCGACGGGAACCCTCCCGTTATCCGTGGGGTACGCATGATGGTGCGTAAAAGCGAGTGGACATCGCAAGATGTCAATTTGGGTGGTATCGCAGAAGCAAAGGCTTTTGTCCCATGTGGGGCAGAAGCCTTTTTTGTTTTTAAAATCCAGGCCGCCGGCACCGGTCCCTCCATCCGCCGCCCAAAATACCCATATCAAATTTTGGAGGAAAACAAAAATGAAAAAGAACATGCTGAGCCGTGTGCTGACTCTGGCCCTGGCCGCCCTGCTGGCCCTGTCTCTCTTCGCCTGCGGCAAAAAAAGCGATGACAATTCCACCGGCTCCTCCGGTGCCGCATCCTATCAGGTCGGCATCTGCAGCTATGCGGACGATGCATCCCTGAACCAGATCGTGGACAACATCGAGTCCCGGCTCAAGGCCATCGGCCAGGAGAAGGGCGTCACCTTCGAGATCAGCTATGATAACTGCAACACCGATTCCGCCGTGCTGAATCAGATCATCGCCAACTTCATGGCCGACAAGGTGGACCTGATGATCGGCGTAGCCACTCCCGTGGCCGTGGCCATGCAGGCCGCCACCGAGGGCACTGACATTCCCGTGGTCTTTGCCGCCGTGTCCGACCCTGTGGGTGCGGGTCTGGTGGAGAGCCTGGAGGCCCCCGGCGCCAACATCACCGGTACCTCCGACTATCTGGACACCGATGCCATCCTGGACCTGATTTTCGCCGCCAACCCTGACGCCAAGAGCATCGCCCTGCTGTATGACCTGGGGCAGGACTCCTCTGCCGCTCCCATCAAGAATGCCAAGGCGCACCTGGACAAGAGGGGCGTGTCCTACAAGGAGTATAACGGCACCACCACCGACGAGATCAGCCTGGCCGTCAGCAGCATCGTGGCCGACAAGGCCGACGCCGTGTTCACCCCCACCGACAACACCGTGATGACCGCAGAGCTGGCCATTTACGAGGCTCTGGCCAAGGCCGGCATCCCCCACTACACCGGCGCTGACTCCTTCGCCCTGAACGGTGCGTTCCTGGGCTACGGCGTAGACTATGCCAACCTGGGCGTGGAAACCGCCAACATGGTCTCCGGCATTCTTCTGGACGGCAGCAAGCCCTCCGCCATCCCCGTGCTGACCTTCGACAATGGCACCGCCACCATCAACACCGACATCTGCAGGGAGCTGGGCCTGAACTATGATGAGCTGGCCAAGACCTTCGCCCCTCTGTGCACCAAGGTCCAGTCCATCGTCACCGCCGAGAGCTTCGACGATTTGAATCAATAAGGGAAACTCTGAATAAATCGTCTGCGGCTGAGCGGCGGATCTTTTTCCCCCAGTCTGCGGTTCGAAAAATGGGAAATACATACAGTATTCCCTCATTTTCCAAACCTTGCCTGGAACCAAAATCTTTCGCCGTCAGCTCTTGCCGATTTAATCAGAGCTTCCTAAGAAATCAAACATCCATCAGCGGGGCGGGCCCCCGCTGATGACCCTCGCACCGCCCACTCAGGAAACCACCCCATTCTGCATGAAAGGAGAAGTCTCTCATGAACATTTTATCTCTGGTCCAAACCGCCCTGGAGCTGAGCCTCATCTGCTCGCTGACCGCGCTGGCACTGTTTTTGAGCTACTCCATGCTCAATGTATGCGACCTTTCCACCGACGGCTGCTTCACTCTGGGCGCCGCTGTGGGTGCTATGGTAGCCATTGCCGGGCATCCCTACCTGGCCATTCCGGCCGCCATGGGCGCCGGAGTCCTCTCCGGCTTCATCACCGCCCTGCTGCAAACGAAAATGGGCATTGACAGCCTCCTGGCGGGCATCATCGTCAACACCGGGCTCTACTCCATCAATATCGCCGTCATGGGCGGCTCCTCCCTGCTGAACATGAACAAAACCGAGACCGTATTCACCAAGGCCCGGGCTCTGCTGCAGGGCACCTTCCTGGCTGAGCAGTATAAGCTGCTTGTGGCGGCCATCGCCGTGATTGCCGTGATCGTTTTTTTGGCCCTGTTTCTGCACACCCGCCTGGGTCTGGCCATCCGCGCCACCGGCGACAATCCTGACATGGTCCGCTCCTCCTCTATCAATCCCACCTTTCCCACCATCGTAGGCCTGTGCGTGGCCAATGCCTTCACGGGTCTGTCCGGCTGCCTGCTGGCCCAAAGTCAAAAATCCGTCAGCATCGACATCGGCACCGGCATGGTGACCATCGCCCTGGCCTCCCTGCTCATGGGTCAGGTGCTGCTGGGCAAGGGCAGCATTCTCAAGCGGGCCGTCGGCATGGTGGTGGGCGCCTTTGCCTTCCGTCTGGTGTATACCATCGCCCTGCGGCTGGATATGCCCGCCTTCATGCTGAAGCTGGTGTCCTCGGTGATCGTGGTGCTGGCCATCGCCACCCCCTATTTCAAAAAGCAGCTGCCCATGCTGCGCCGCCGCATGGCTGCGCGAAAGGAGGCCCGCCTTCATGCTGAAGATTGAAAAAATATCCAAGACCTTCAACCCCGGCACCATTCATGAAAAGGCAGCCCTGCAGGGCCTGAGCCTGCACCTGCTCCCCGGGGATTTCGTCACCGTCATCGGCTCCAACGGCGCAGGCAAATCCACCCTCCTTAACGCCATCAGCGGCAGCTTTTTCACCGACAGCGGCAGCATTTATCTGGACGGAAGAAACATCACCTTCCTGCCGGAATATCAGCGCTCCCGCCAAATCGGCCGTCTGTTCCAGGATCCTATGCGCGGCAGCGCCCCCCACATGACCATTGAGGAAAACCTCTCTCTGGCGGCGGCCTCCGGCGGCTGGCTCAGCCATGTGACCCGGGCGGAAAAAGCCGCCTTCCGGGAAAAGCTGGCTCAGCTGGACATGGGCCTGGAGAACCGGATGAAGCAGCCCGTGGGGCTGCTTTCCGGCGGCCAGCGTCAGGCGCTGACGCTGGTGATGGCCACCTTCAAGCCGCCGAAGCTCCTGCTGCTGGATGAGCATACCGCTGCTCTGGACCCCGCCACGGCAGAAAAAGTGCTGGAGATCACCCGTCAGACCGTCTCGGAGAACCGTATCACCACCCTCATGGTCACCCACAATATGCACCAGGCCCTGGAGCTTGGCAACCGCACATTGATGATGGACAGAGGCCATATCATTCTGGATGTTGCCGGAGCGGAACGGGCGGGCATGACCGTGGAGGACCTGCTGGCTAAGTTCAAAAGCGGTGCTGGCAAGGCCCTGGACAATGACCGTATTCTCTTGTCGGAACAAACAAACTCGGATAAAAAAGGCGCATCGAATGCCACGGACTGATAACGAAGCATGGAACAAAACAGTCTGTCCGGCGCGGCAAGGGCAAATAACATCACCGGGAGAAGCAAAAAGCTCTTATGATATGAGGAGCTGGAACGGCAGCTTTTCGGATTTACGAAATAACGGCAAGCCTTTGCCGGCCGGTGCCGGCGTTTATGCAGCAACGCTTGAATCCTGTCAGAATTTGTAAAAAATGGAAAAAATCAGACATGTTTTCGGCCGAGATTTAGAACAACACGGCACCTCTGTATGTGTATTTTTAATTGCATATAGCGGATGTTTGTGATAATATATATAGAACGCCATTGGTGTGGAAGCGGCCGCATGCCCGGCTTGTGGACATACCAAAATAAAGAAAGAAGGCAGGTTTATGAAAAGCACACACTTAAGAAAACGCATTGTGGCTGCATTGCTGGCCGTGGTGTTAGCTGTTAGTTTAGCTGCGCCATCCCTGGCAATTGAGGAAACAGGCGTCTCGAAATCAGGCAGCAATGGGCTGACTTGGGAGGAAATAGACAGCAGCTCTGTTCAGGTAGAGTCCCCCATTCAGGCGAATACCAGCGTAGTGGAAAAGACGGTAGAACACGAAGACACCGATATGGTTCGTGTCTCCATTATTCTAAAGGACGCTTCTACCCTGGAAAAGGGCTTTACCTCTGATGAGATTGCAGCTGCTGATCGCAGCGCCATGCAATATCGGCGGAAGCTGGAGAAGCAGCAGGACAGCATGGCTGCCGCCATCTCCAAGCAGGCACTGAATGGTGCAACGCTGGATGTTGTTTGGAATATGACATTGGCAGCCAATATGATTTCTGCAAATGTCCAATATGGGCAGATCGAGAAAATCAAGGAAGTTGCCGGTGTGCAGGAGGTCATTCTTGAGAACCGGTATGAGCCCTGCGTGGTGAAGCAGGAGGAGACGGCGGATCCCAATATGGCTACCTCCGATAAGATGATCGGCTCCAGCGCTGCGTGGGCGGCAGGCTATACCGGCGCAGGAAGCCGGATCGCAATTATCGACACGGGCGCCGATGTGGATCATCCCTCTCTGGATCCGGATGCGCTGAAATATGCCCTGCAGGGGAGTAATGCGACGATCATGACGGAGGCTGACTTGACCGATGAGGTGCTGAATCAGCTAAATGCATATACTCGCAAGGCCGGACTGACCGCAGCAGATTTTTATGTCAACGAGAAAATCCCGTTTGGCTTTAACTATGTGGATGCGGACACGGATATCACGCATGATAATGATACGCAGGGCGATCACGGCTCGCACGTGACCGGCATCGCGGCGGGAAACCGTTTTGTGAAGGACGAAGCCGGAAACTATGTCGCAGCGTTGGACTCTGTCATGACGCAGGGCGTGGCGCCCGATGCGCAGATCCTGACGATGAAGGTCTTCGGCAAGGGCGGCGGCGCCTATGATTCAGACTACATGGTCGCGATTGAAGACGCCATGGTGCTGGGCGCGGACGCAGCGAACCTCTCCCTGGGCGGAAGCTTCCCGGGCTACTCCGAGTATACGGAAGAGAAATACCGTCATATTCTTGATGAAATCGTCGGCAGCGGCATGGTTGTCACAATTTCTGCAGGTAATTCCGGCAGCTGGTTTGACCAAACTGCGTTTGGCCTTCCCTATGCGGGCAGTGTGAACTGGGCTACAAACGGCAGCCCCGGCTCCTATGTTAACTCGCTGTGTGTAGCCTCCGTCGATAACGCGGGCGTTACAGACAATTATCTGAAGGTGAAAGGTCATAACATGACCTACACGGAAAAAAGCTATCAGAACAAACCGATCTATACCATCGGCGGAAGCCATGAGTATATTTATCTGGACAAGATCGGTACTGCGGAAGAGTTCGCAGCAGTAAAGGATGTCCTGGCAGGGAAAATTGCAATTTGCAATCGAGGCGATACCTCATTTTACGAGAAGGCAGAAGCCGCGGTTGCCAATGGCGCAATTGCGACCATTATCGTCAATAATCAGCCGGGCTCCAATTATATGGATCTGACCGATTATAAAAAAACGGAGCCCTGCGTCTCTATTTCTCAGACGGATGGCGCGTTCCTGCGGGAAAGCTCCACGAAGGTGACGGGCCAGGATGGCAGTGTTCTGTATTATAGCGGCGAGATGTTTGTGAGCTCCGAGCGCGAGTCTTGGGATCTGGGAGAAGACTACTATACGATGAGCAGCTTCTCCAGCTGGGGCATTCCCGGCGCCCTGACGATGAAGCCGGAGATCACGGCGCCCGGCGGCCGGATCTACTCCCTGAAGGACGGCGGTACCTATCAGAATATGTCCGGTACCTCCATGGCTTCTCCGCAGGTAGCCGGAATGGCGGCGCTGGTCGCTGAGTACATTAAGCAGAACGATCTGGCCGAAAAGACGGGACTGGCTGTGCGTACGCTGGCCCAAAGCCTGCTGATGTCAACTGCTCAGCCGATCGTTGAGAAGCAGGGTGTTGATGAGCAGGGGAAGACACTGGAGGGTTACTACTCTGTTCTGCAGCAGGGTGCAGGCCTTGCAAATATCGGCGCGGCAGTCAATAGCGGAAGCTATTTGATGATGGATCAGGATGCAACAGATTCGTATGCAGACGGAAAGATCAAAGCCGAGCTGGGAGACGATCCCCAGCGCACCGGTGAGTATTCCTTTGGCTTTACGCTGTACAATCTGGAGAATACGGACAGCACGTTTACCTTAAGCGCTGATTTCTTTACGCAGGCAGCACTTCAGGGCGAGCTCAATAACGGGAACGGGCAAGTCATGAATTTCTCGGACAAAAAGACTGCCGCATTAGCCGCGGACGTTGTCTGGGACGTGGATGGGAAAACGCTGAAGCCGGAAATGCCTGCGGAGCTGGACGGCTGCGATTTTGACGGAAGCGGCAAGGTAACCGCGGATGACGGTCAGGCGCTGCTGGACTATGTGACCGGCGTGCGGACCGAGATCAGCAGCAAGAGCCGTGCGGATCTGGATAAGGACGGAGACATCGATACCTATGATGCCTACCTGTTCTTCTCCCGCCTGAGCAGCGCTGCCTTGACGGTGCCTGCAAACGGAAAGATTCACGTCACGATTCGTGCAAAGGTCCTTGGTCTGGACAGCTACGACGAAAAGAACGGCGGTGCAGGCGCTTATGTCGAGGGTTATGTATTTGCCAACGAGGTAAGCAGTAAAGAGGGTGTCGAAGGGACCAGCCATTCTATCCCGGTGCTGGGCTACTACGGAAATTGGACCGATGCCTCCATGTTTGATGTCGGCAGCTTTATTCAGTATCACTACGGCATGGAGACCCGTCCTCCCTACATGCTCGCTGCAATTCAGCAGGCAGCACAGCTCCAGTCGCTGACCATAAAATACAAAGGCGTGGATGACTCCTATTCCCTTGGCGGAAATCTGTATGTAGACGACGGATTCTACGATGCAGACCGTTACTCCATCAACCCGGATACCGCAAAGATCTCTGATATTTATTTCTGCCTGATCCGAAATGCGGCCAATGGCCGGATCACTGTGACCGGCGAGGACGGTACGGTATATCTCAACAAGGAGACTCAGGCTCCGATCATTGGCGCCTACTATTTCTCGAACCAGAAGACGTGGATGCAGGTGCAGAGCGGCTTGTCCGTGGATTGTGCACCGGATGCCGCGGAAGGCGAAAAGCTGACTGTGAAGCTTACCATGGCGCCGGAGTATTATGTGGATTACAGCGGCTCGACGCTTTCGACGGATTGGGATGCGCTTGGTGAGGGAGCAAGTCAGACCTATACGATGTTTGTTGACAAGACTGCTCCTACGCTGACCGACATTACGCTTTCCGAAGACCTGATCAACGACGGACGGGTCATGACCGTTACGGCCTCCGACAACAGATATGTTGCAGCAGCGGTGCTGTACGATTACTCGACCGGGAAAATCCTTGCGAGGACGGGCGGTTCTCCGAAGGGAGCAAGCCGCGGCGAGGCTGTTACCATGTCGTTGGATGCAAACGGAACAGCAAATGCAGCGCATCTGCTGCTGCAGGTATATGACTACGCAAACAACTGCAGAACCTACAAGATCAATCTGAACAAGTCTGAGCTGAATGATCCTGTTGGGGTTTCCTTGAATCGCAGCACGCTGAAGCTTTTCAAGGGCGGCACGGCGACGCTGGAAGCGGAAGTTACGCCGTTCGGCATCCATCCCGATACGGTGACCTGGACCAGCGACAATACGAATGTGGCTACCGTGGACGAAGACGGTACGGTTACCGGTATTGGAGACGGCACTGCCACGATCACGGCAACCTCTGTAAAGGATCCCACCAAGAGCGCATCCTGCACGGTTACCGTTGAGGTTTTGAAGGTTACGCTGACCGGTGCGCTGATGGATGGCTCCTCCACCTCCCAGTTCTATACGTGGGATATGGAAAATGATACTACATGGACGCCGGGGGCTGTGATGGAGGTCGATGGCATTACCTCTACCGCATATGACACGGACCGCAACAATGTCATTGTGGTTGACGGAAATGAACGGAAGCTCCATCAGGTCGACATGGAGAGCGGCAAGGTTCTGGCGGACTATGATGCCGTTGCGGGCGGTAACTTTAATGTGCCGCTGTTTGATCTGGAATACAGCGAGCTGTTTACCAAGGGCGACATTCCGGCCTGCTACAGTATCTATAACTTTATGCTCAACAAGCCTGCGGAACTGGGCAGCATTCGTACGGACGGCTTCATGCTGTTCATTGATTTCCTGCTTTACGGAAACGGAGCCGATAAGTTTACGGCGATGACCTCGCTCGGCAAGACAAAGCTCGATCTGGATCAGGACGGCACTGCGGAAACGGATGCGGAGGTGCTGCTGCTGCTGGATAACCGCGGCAACGTGTGGACCTTCCAGATTTATGACGGGATCGACTACAGCAGCACGACAGGCAAATATGAGATTGCAAAGTCTAACCTGACCAGTGCATTTAAAATGTACTTCATGGGCGACGATAACGGCACGCCGCTGTGCTCTATGGTTCCCACGACGGTCAACGGACAGCTGGCATTGTATTTGTCCTACTTTACCGGCAAGGCCAATGAGCTCTACCGTCTGACATACGATTCCGCCAAGAACTTCTGGACCGGCGAAAAGCTGGCCAGCTTCGGCGAGAATGTATATCCGGCAACGATCCTGAAGATCGACAATCATGAGGCCAACCAGACGGAGCTGGAGCAGATCGTAAGCAATCTGCCGCTTGGCTCCCACACGGTACAGTCTCAGGATTTGACAGACATGCTCAAATCTGCTGCGGTTGAAGAAACGGCCGCGTCTTATGGTGCGCTTAATACAGCAGCAGAAAAAACCGCATCGGCGAAACCGGCAGCTGACATCGCGGGCGAACAGCCTGCATCCTCGGAGATCATTACCTCGGAGGATCAGAACACGGTCACCCTGAAGCTGGTGTCGGGAGGAACGGCCCCCACCACGAACGGGCTTATGAGCGTCAGCTACGATGCTGCCGGCTGGGAGCTGAAGAATGTCATTGGAAACACGCAGTATTTCTCCTACAAGGCTGAAGCCGGAAAGGTAACGCTTGGTTATGTTTCCGTGGACAGCATGCCTGCCGGAGAACAAGTCGCAGAGCTGACGTTCACCAAGACGAATCCTGGCAAGGACGCCGATCCTCGGTTCACGGTCCAAAAGACAGAGCGAAATGAACAGCGGATCGATGAGGTGGAGCATCTGACGGCAAGCAGCAACCGGGATGATCCGTGCCCGTCGAAGGAATTCCGGGATCTCAGCACAACGGCTTGGTATCATGAGTCCGTGGACTATGTGTTGTCTAAGGGCATTATGCAGGGCTACGGCGACGGCACCTTCCGCCCCGATGAGACCGCGACCCGTGCCCAGGTGGTGACGCTGCTCTATCGCATTGCGGGAGAACCTGCTGTGGATGATTCCAAGGTCCTGCCCTTCACCGACGTGAATCTGGAGAGCTGGTACGGCAGCGCCCTGCGTTGGGCTTATCAGAACGGCATCACCACCGGTGTCAGCGCGGATACCTTTGCGCCTGACGACTGCGTGACGCGCGAGCAGTTGGTTTCCTTCCTCGCTCGGTATGCCAAGGTGACCGGCGCCTATGAAAAGGTGTCCGAAGACCTAAGCAGCTTCTCTGACAGAGATCGTGTCTCCTCCTATGCTGTGGAATCCATGCAGTGGGCTGTTGCCAACGGCCTCATTCTCGGCACAGAAACGGGCAAGCTGGAGCCCATGGCTACGGCCACCCGTGCTCAGCTTGCGGCAGTGGTCGCCAGATACTGCCAGAGCATTCACTGATTTCTATCCGAAACGGCGTGCTTACCGGGGGCGTATTGCCCCGCGGTGAGCACGGCGCAAGCCCCAGGGCTTGACAAAAAAACAACGTGCAAAAGCAGCCCCACAGAAGTGTTTCTGTGGGGCTGCTTAGACTCTCAAAGACCTGCCTGGCCGAAAGTCAGTGTCCGTTTATGATACCACTTTCCGCGGCCTCGCAGCGGCACTTCGGGGGACAGCCGCCATGATCCTGCTCAGGCGGTTTACATAAAGTTCACAATTGTAACGCTTTTGTTGGCAAAACGTTGTTGCATTTTGGCGGCTTCCCGGTATAATAGGATAGGAACAAACGGCGGCGGATGCCGTCTGGAGAATAGGCGGCATTCTGCCGTAGAACCACCGGAGAAGGAGATTCAAATGGGTAAATTTGAAAAAGGCAAACGCCCGACGCAGGCTCAGTCCTATGCCGAGCCGCAGCGTGCGCCGAAAAAGAAAAAACAGAAAAAGCAGTCCCGCCTCGGCCTGATCGTCGCGCTGCTGGCTGCAGCCGTCGTGCTCGTCGGCTGCGGCGTGGGCTATATGTTCCTGCGCGACGACGGCAGGATCGTCAACAACCTCTATGTCGCAGGCGTCGATCTCAGCGGCATGACGAAGGAGGAGGCGCGCGCCGCGCTCGAAAAGGGCGTGAGCGTCTACGGGAAGGAAAATATGAACGTCGCGCTCTACACGCGCGCCTACGATACATTCACCTCGACATATGACCCGGCGCAGATCCCGCTCGTCGACATTTTCGGCAAGCCGCTCGATGCCTCCGCGCAGACCGAGGCGACGGAGCCGACCGAGACCGCGCCTTCGGAGACGGAGCCGGTGACGGAAGCGCCGACCGAGGCCCCGACGGAGGCGCCGACCGAGGACCCGAACACCCCGCGCGACGAGGACGGCAAGCCGATGACGCTGCTGGCAAAGCTGTGCCTGACGCCGTCGGACACGGCGGTCCGCCTCGACCTCGACAAGGCCGTGGAGGCTGCCTATGCCTACGGCCGCGGCGGCGGCCTGTTCTCCCGCGTGAAGAAGAACGCGCTGACGGAGCGCACCGATCTGAACGTCGCCGATTTCCTCACGCTCGATGAAAGCTACGTCCGCACGATGCTGGACGAATATGCCAAGGACGCCGTGAGCGAAAAGACGGAGCCCTCCGTCACCGAGGGCACGACGACCGTGACGGACGACGAGGGCGAGGAGCGCGAGCTCAAGACCCTGACGGTCAAGCTCGGCAGCGCGGGCCGCGAGATCAACACGGACGAGCTGTACAAGGCCGTGCTCACCGCCTATGCCGACGCGAATTTCGAGATGCAGTATGTGGTGGAGGAGGACCTGCCGGAGGCCTTTGACCTCGACGCCCTGTACCACAAGTATTATGTTGCGCCGGTGAACGCCGTGTGCAACGAGGACACCTATGAAGTGACCGACGGCTCGGACGGCTACGGCTTCGACATCAAAAAGGCCATGGACGAGCTGGAGAAGGCAGGCCCCGGCGGCGAGGTCACGCTGACGCTCGACGTCATCGAGCCGCAGTACACGAAGGAATCCCTGCAGGAGAAGCTGTTCCACGATGAGCTTGCCAGCTATGACAGCCCGTACAACGCCGGTCTCATCGGCCGAAGTGAGAACCTGCGTCTGGCCTGCCTGGCCATCAACGGCTATGTGCTCAAGCCCGGCGAGACGTTCTCGTTCAACGGTGTCGTCGGCGAGCGCACGGCGGCCAAGGGCTACAAGGAGGGCGGCGTGTATGTCGGCGGCGAGACCGTCCAGCAGCTCGGCGGCGGCGTCTGCCAGGTCGCGTCCGTGCTGTACTACTGCACGCTGAAATCCGACCTCGAGGTCATCGCGCGGCAGGAGCACCAGTATGTGCCGGACTATATTCCCTGGGGCATGGACGCCACGATCTACTGGGGCAGCCTCGACTATAAGTTCCGCAACAACACGACCTACCCCATCCGCATTCTGGCGGAGGCCTCCGGCGGCTATGTCCGCGTGCGCTTCATGGGCACGGAGACGAAGGATTACACCGTGGAGCTGGACTACAAGGCCACGATGACCCACAAGAGCAAGACCGAGGAGGTCGAGATCTCCAAGGGCATGAAGAACTACGACAAGTACAAGGACTATAAGGACGGCGAGCGCATCCAGGTCGGCTACGACGGCTATGAGGTCGATACCTACCGCATGAAGTACGACAAGAACGGCAAGCTGCTGTCCACGGAGAAGGTCAACCACTCGAGCTACGACTGGCGCAACCGTCTGGTCGCCAAGCTCGTCGAGGAGACGGAGCCCCCCACGGAGGCGCCGACGGAGCCGACGGAAAGCCCGACGGAAAGCCCGACGGAAAAGCCCACGGAGCCGGAGCCGACGGAACCGCCCACGGACGCCCCGACCGAGTCCACAGGCGGCGATGAAGAAGCGCCGTGATCTTAAAAACCGGACCGGCTCACTCAAATGAGCCGGTCCGATTTTTGTATTCGACGTGACAGGAGTGCGCGCGCCCTGTAGGGGAGCGGACAGCCGTGCCCGGCGCAAAACTCACGATTCGCACAGGGCTTCGTTAAAATGGCAAACGCCCCCGCAATGACAAATCTGGAAGCCTTGCGCCATAAAATCAATCCTGCAAAAATTGTCAGCCTGCATGGCGGTCCGTGACCGCCATGCAGGCTGACTTTTTGCCTCTGCCATTATGGAATCGGCAGCTCTGTGCCGGGAGCGGCGTGCCGCTCCCCTGCAATGCGCCATCGGCAGTCTGCTGATCAGGACACCGTTGCGGGGTCGTACAGCGACGCGGAGAGGCTGTCGGACAGCTCGACGAGGGCATGGCGGTAGCCGCTGAGGTAATCGAAGCGCTGCTGCGCGGTGCGGACGGCTGCGGGCCGGCGCACGAGCGAGAGCGTGAACATCACATCCGCGCCGCCGGTCGGGACATTGGCCGCCATGAGCGTGCCGCCGTGCAGGCGGGCAATCTCGCGGACCATGGGCAGGCCATAGCCGGTGCCCCAGCGCGGGTCGCCGACGGGGATGAGGCTGTAGCGGTCGAACAGCGTGCCGAGCACGCTCTCCGGGAAGCCCTCGCCCGTATCCGTCACGCGGATGAGCAGCGACTGCTCGCGCCGCTCAAGGCTCAGGCAGATTTCGCCGCCCGCCGGGGTAAAGGCCAGCGCGTTGGACAGCAGGTTATACACCGCGCGCTCCACAAGCTGGGCATCCGCATCGGCGGTGACGGCGGCCGGCAGGCCGCGGTAGACAAAGCGCCGCCCGGCGCGCTCGAGCAGCGGGGCGACATCGTCCGCGATGCCGTCCAGCAGGGCCGTCAGGTCCACGCGGTGCCGCTCCGGCTTGCAGGTGCCGGCCAGCAGCTCGCCGCCCGTGGTGAGCTGGCCGCACAGGCGCAGGAGCTGATACAGCCCGCGGTTCAGCTCGGAGGAGACGGCCGTGGCCGCCGGTTCCTCGAGGTCCTCCACGCGGTCGAACAGCTCGCGCGCCGCCGTCATGACATTCTGCAGCGGACGGCGGAGAATGGCCGAGGCCTTGAGCGCCGCCCCGGCCGCCGCGGACGGCTCATGCGGGGCATCGGCCAGAAACAGCAGGCCCCGCTGCATCGCGCGGACGGAAAAATCGCACAGCGCCCCGCCGAACGGCAGGCTCAGGCGCAGCGTGCCCCTGCGTGACCACAGGCCGAACGCCGTTCCCTGCAGCATGGGCTGCAGGGACGCGCCCGGATCGAGCACGGCGGACGCCGCGGCGTTGCGCCATTGGACGGTCTCGCCGTCCGTCAGAAAAACGGGTTGGGGGAAGGCCCCCAGGACCCATAACAGATCATCTTCTTCCAAGAAAAGCCCTCCTCTCCGGCATGCAGGCAGAGGCCGGTAGGGGCCGGGCGAAAGCCCGTCAGCTTGTCAAAAAGTCCCTTCGGGCTTTTCGCCAAGCTGCTTTCAGAATTGCAAAACAGAATTTTGTTGTATCTTATTTTGCAATTCTGCCGCTGCGGCGGGTGATTGGACGCGAAAGGACACCCTGACGGTTTCCTTTCACGCTTTTCTTCCCTCCGAAGCTTTTGGCTTGGCAGTTTTTTTGACAGTCTGCCGGGCGAAAGCCCGTGTCCCTCGTTTGTTTTAACCGGACGCGGCTGCGTTATGCACCGGAAAAACGCCGGGCAGCGGCAGAAACGGCCGTGAAAAATGCAATTGCAGATTCTACCTTCCATCATAACGGATTTTTTCTGCGAAAGCAACCGAAAAGGAGAAATTGGAACGGAAAAATCCGGATTGATGGCGATTTTTGATTTTTTCGACAGGATGTTGTAGGGGGAGAGCGCTGATGCAACCCGCGCTTCCCTGACGTGGCGCCCTGAGCGCGAAGCGCGAGGAAGTGCCCTTGGGGTGCAATCTCGGAGAGGCAGTTGCGTTTTCGCCGATCGCTTTCTCGCGATTCGGCCGGGTTCTGCGAGATTGCCACGGCCCCGTTGGGGCCTCGCAATGACAAACTTGGGAGCCTTGCGCTGCAATGTGTGCCGCAGTCATTGTCAGTCTGCAAGGCGCTCACTGAGCGCCGCTACAGACGCAATTGGTGCATACCATTTTAACGGCAGCCGGCACGATTCGGCAGTGCCCTATGGGGCGGCCGACGAAAAATCGTACATTTGTTTATAAATTTTCGTTGCTGCGATCCGGACAGCGTGGTATAATAAGACTTCAGAGAAATCATCGGCAGGAGG
>VOFH01002411.1_pt1 | contig 18413 bp, 47 predicted proteins | sample 5384091 | NCBI WGS metagenome assembly VOFH01 (sample SAMN12384727, study PRJNA508395) | human gut metagenome | isolation source: healthy gut G | host: Homo sapiens
CAGTTACATTGCTGCCGCCGATTACCGTACATTTCTTGGCGATGAATAGCACAGATTCTGATGAAGTGACTTTGTTGATTTGAGGAAGTCAACAAGTAGATACCGTTAACCTCTCTCTGCCCAAAGACTTTGATGTCTCTCAGTTTGTGCACCTATTTAAGTTCTAGTCCAAGTCCTTGAGGAATTTCTAATACTGATATTTGCCGACATTGACAGGTTTCAAGGTTACGCCTTCTTCTTCCATAATGTTAATCATGGTTCAGTAACATCTTTTCACAGCTTCATCATTCAGAATGTAAATTACATCAAAGCAAGACCCTTCTCACCAAATAAATTGTGATTTCAAATACCGTTCTGGAGGTGAGCCAGCACTTCAGGTCAGGCCTAGAGATTGAAGCAGCAAGTCCCCGATGATGATTAGTTTTCTGCCTGTTCTATTTAGATTCTTGCGTCTTCATAAGCATTTCAATGATTCATTATTCAGATTCACTTATGTTACTGAAGGCGCGCGAAGGCCAGGAGGTGTGGTTCCCCTCTGCTCAGACCAATTCAGCAGAACTTGGGATACAGATTTTCAGAACATCTCCAGATGAATAGCCATCACTGACATTGATCAGACACATGCAGGCCCAGGCCACTCTGACTGGGTGGCAGAGGTATCCAGGAATCTGTCATTAAGCCCCAAGTACATAGGGTGTTCTGCAATGCTAACAATACATACCGTTGCTGCAGCCTTATGGTTCTGGAAGAAAAAGGTTAGGTGCAGCTGGGGAAGTCTGTTTCATTCGGCAGAATGCTAATCTTAGTTCTCCTTCTTGAGGGACAGCCCACATGGACAGACTAGTGGTGATGGGAAGAACCACTGCTGGACCACTTTTAGGTGGGATGAAGGCCTGGATGGTCACTGCAGGCTGGCAAATCAGTTGGCCAGGAGCAGCGGACATCGGACGTCAATGATCATGGTGGTGACAAATATGGAAGGTGCAGGCGCGGTGCAGTACTGAAACACTGCAGCCAGGGGCGATCGCCCGTTTCAGGAGGTACTGATAGCACCGTGAAGAGCGCGGATAGAGGAGAACTTGATGAATCATTTAGCAGCAGTACAATATACCAGATTTATACAAAATCCTTCTGCGATTCCGACGGGGACGGCAGAGGGGACATCCGGGCGTGACCGGAAAGCTGATTACCTCTCAAGGGAGTTGGGGGGTGGATTATATCTGGCTGACGCCGTTTTTTAAGTCCCCCCAGAAGGATAACGGCTATGACGTGGCGGATTACACCTCCGTGGACCCGGCGTTCGGGACCATGGACGATGTGAAGGAGCTGATCCGGGAGGCGGACCGGCGCGGGATCGGGTGCATGTTCGATATGGTGTTCAACCACACCACGGGAGCACCAATGGTTTGCGGGCCATGGCCGGGGGAGGCCGGGTACATGGACTACTATATTTTCCGGGACGAGGCCCGACTGCCCGCCTACCAACTGGCAATCCAAGTTCGGCGGAAGCGCCTGGGAGTACGCGCCCCGCTTAAAGAAGTGGTATCTCCACCTGTTCGATGTGAGCCAGGCGGGCTTAAACTGGGATAATCCCCGGGTTCGGGAGGAGCTTAAAGGGGTGATCCGGTTCTGGAAGGCGCTGGGCGTGAAGGGGTTCCGCTTCGACGTGGTGAACCTGATTTCAAGCCGGAGGTGTTTATGGACGACACTAAAGGGGGATGGGCGGCGATTTTACACGGACGGCCCCAGGGTCCACGAGTATCTGCGCGAACTGGTGACGGACACCGGCATCGAGGACATGGTCACGGTGGGGGAGATGTCCTCCACCTCCTGGACAACTGTATCCGCTACACGCGGCCTGAGAGCCAGGGGAGCTGGCAATGGTGTTCAACTTCCACCATCTGAAGGTGGATTACCGGGATGGAGATAAATGGAAATTGATGGAACCGGATTTGGAGCGGCTGAAGAGGCTGTTTGTGGACTGGCAGGAGGGATGCAGGAGGCGGGCAGCTGGAACGCGCTGTTCTGGTGCAACCACGACCAGCCCCGGGCGGTGTCGCGGTTCGGCGATGACAAACGCGCTACTGGAAGGAATCGGCGAAGATGCTGGCCACGGCGATCCATCTCATGCGCGGCACCCGTATATTTACCAGGGGAGGAGCTGGGAATGACGAACGCGGGCTACACGGATATTTCCCAGTACCGGGATGTGGAGAGTCTCAACTACTATGATTCTGCGCTCCGCGGTCTGATTGGATGGGGAGGCGCTGCAGGTTTTGAGTGAGCGGTCCCGGGACAACGGCCGCACGCCCATGCAGTGGGACGGCGGTCCTCTGGCCGGCTTTACGGAGGGGGGGAGCCGTGGATCAGGATTCCCGAGAATCACACATATATCAATGCGGAGGCGGAGATGGCGGACCCGGATTCCGTCTGGAGTTACCATAAACGGCTGATCGCCCTGCGAAAGGCACATCCGGCTGTGGCGGCCGGGGGATCGGGTTTCTCTTCCGGGAGTGCCGGGGCTTTGGCGTACCGGCGCCGGTGCGGACAGGAGGAGATTCTGGTGTTCAACAACCCTGACCGGCGGAAATCTGGAGCTGCCGGAAGCGGTTAACCTGGCCGGATGGCGGCCGCTGATCGGAAACTACGAGCCTGCTATGGAGTGGGTGGCGGTGGCGGGGCCCGGGGCGGGAATCCGGCGAAAAAGCAGCGCTTTGGTCTTCGGCCCTATGAGGCGCAGGCCTTTATAAAGGAATAAAAGGATTTACATTTTTCGGCGTGCATAGTACAATGGTGAGAGCGAAAGAGGCTGTCCGGTACTGTGTGCGCCGGCTTTTTCTTGTAGAAGGAGATTGAATCGGATGAAAAAATATGATTATGTTCTGGTGGGAAGCGGTCTGTATGCGGGCGTGTTTGCCTGGTACGCAAAAAAGTGCGGGAAGACCTGCCTGGTGGTGGAGCGCAGGGACCACATCGGCGGCAACGTGTACTGTGAGGACGTTGAGGGAATCCATGTACACAAGTACGGCGCCCACATTTTCCACACCAGCAACCGAAAGGTGTGGGATTTCGTGAATTCCCTGGCGGAGTTCAACCGCTACACCAACAGCCCGGTTGCCAACTATAAGGGCGAGATGTACAACATGCCCTTTAATATGAACACCTTCAGCAAAATGTGGGCGTATGCACGCCTGCGCAGGCGAAGGCCAAGATCGACGAGCAGCGGGCCGGCGTGACCGGGGGAGCCGAAAAACCTGGAGGAGCAGGCCATCAGCCTGGTGGGCCGGGACATTTACGAGAAGCTGGTCAAGGGGTATACCGAGAAGCAGTGGGGCCGGGACTGCACCCAGCTGCCCGCCTTTATCATCAAGCGGCTGCCCGTGCGCTACACCTACGACAACAACTATTTTAACGATCTGTATCAGGGAATCCCCATCGGCGGGTATATCTATGTGATTATAGACAAGCTGTTCGAGGGCTGTACCGAGTACGCGAGTCATCGAACACAAGCACTTTGAATTCGGAACCCAACCGGTGACCTATATCACCCGGGAATACCCGTCGGAATGGCACCGTGGGGAAGAAGCCTATTATCCCCGCGCCTGGAGGAGCATCTGCTGTATCACTTACAACCATGGCCCGTATATCCGGGACGCCCTGGAGGATTTTTGAGTCAGAAGGTGGACTTCCCGATTGAGATCCTGATCCACGACGACGCCTCCACGGACGAAACCCCGGAGATTATCCGGGAGTACAAGGCGCGGTATCCCCAGGTGATAAAGCCCATTCTGCGGACGGAAAACCAGTATTCCAAGGGATTTCCAACATCAGCGTGTTCAATTTCCCGCGCGCAAGGGGAAATACATTGCCATGTGCGAGGGCGATGACTACTGGATTGATCCCGGAAAGCTGCAGGCCCAGGTGGACTACTTAGAGGCCCACCCGGACTGCGCGCTGTGTATCCACAGCGCCCGGATTGAATCGGTGGACGGCTCCCGGCCGGTGGGGCGCATGCGCCCGTACACGCAGGACCGCGTGATTTCCCCGGAGGAGATCGTGGACAAAACCTCCGGCTATCCCACCGCGTCCATGGTGTTCCCGGCCCGGATCATGAAGGAACTGCCGGATTACTATCTGGACTGCCCGGTGGGGGATATCCCCATGCAGCTGATGATGGCCTGCCAGGGTATGCCTACTATGGACCGCGACATGTGCGTGTACCGGGTGGGCGTGGCCAGCTCCTGGACGAATTTGATGAAGCAGGGGGACTATGAGCGCAAGCAGCGGCGCTACTGCGAGCAAATGCGGGACTTGTACCAGGCGTTTGACCGGGAGAGCGGCGGCCGCTTCCACCGGGAGGCCATGCGGGCGGCGGACCGGATCTATTTTTGACCCAGGTGAACACCAAGCACTATGACCGGGTGTTGAGCCGGAGTACCGGGGATTTTTTCGGGAGCTGGATGGACGCACGCGCTTTTTCATCCGGTTCGAGGCTTCTTCCGGGACTGTACCGGCTGCTCCAGCGGATGGTTGGGAAAAACTGACGGATGAACGGAAAGTGAGGAATCGCATCTTGGCGGATACGGAGATGAAGGACAAGGTCCTAAGGGACTTTTCTGGAAGATAATGGAAAATGGAGGCTCCCAGGGGATTCAATTTGTGATCGCCATCATTCTGGCGCGCCTTCTGACCCCGGCGGAGTACGGTCTGGTGGGGATTATCATGATTTTTATCACCATTGCCAACGTGGTGGTACAGAACGGTTTTCCACGGCCTTGATCCAGAAAAAAGCACTCGGATGAGGTGGATTTTTCGTCCGTATTCTATTTCAGCCTTCTGATCGCGGCCGCCATGTATGTGGTACTCTTTGCGGCTGCCCCCATCCATCGCGGCGTTTTACCGGAATGATGGCTGAGGCCCATTGTGCGGGTCTGGCGGTGGTTCTGTTCCCGGCGCGGTGATCGCGGTGCAGACCGCCTATGTCTCTCGGAAAATGGAGTTTAAGGGCCTGTTTAAGGCCACCATGGCGGCGGTTCTGGTGTCCGGCGCCATCAGCATTGCATGGCCTACCGGGGACTTGGGGTTTGGGCCATGGTGGGCCAGCAGGTTTCCTACCATCTGGCGCTGATGTGCAGCCTGTTTGTGACCGTGACCTGGAGGCCCAGGTGGATGTTGCCATGGGGCGAATCCGCGCCATGCTGGCCTTCGGCTGGAAGCTTTATTTGCGGCGCTGATCGATACGCTGTTCAACAACCTGTACGGCCTGATCATCGGAAAAATCTACAATGAAGAACTTCTGGGCGCGTACAACCGGGGCGACCAGTTTCCCAAACTGATCGTCAACAACCTGGGGGCAGCGATTCAGTCGGTCCTCCTTCCTGCGTTCTCGGCGCGCCAGGGGGGATATCGCCCAGGTACGCAGCATGGTGCGCCGGGCCATCCGCACCAGCTCTTTTCTGGTGCTGCCCATGCTGTTCGGACTGTTCGCGGTGGCGGACACCATGGTGGCGGCCCTTTTGGGGAAAAGTGGCTGATCTGTGTGCCGTATCTTAGGATCATGTGCATCGCCTACTCCTTCTGGCCCATCCACATCACCAATCTCCAGGCCATTAACGCGGTGGGGCGCAGCGACGTGTTTTTAGCTTGAGATCATCAAAGAAGACGGTGGGAATCCTCGGGCTTGTGATCGGGGTGAATTTCAGCCCGATTGTGCTGGTGTCGATCAAGGCGGGAATTGATTTCCTCTGCACCTTCATCAATGCCTGGCCCAACAAAAAGCTGTTGGGATACAGCATCGGAAGCCAGTGGATGGATATCATGCCGTCCATGGCGCTGTCCCTGGTGATGTGCGCGGCGGTCTACCTCCTGCAGTTTGTGCTGCCGGGCGGTGCGTGGATGAAGCTGATCATCCAGATTATCGCCGGAGCCGCGATTTACGGCGGACTTGCCTGGATGTTCCGTTTCTGGAGAGCTTTTACGTATCTGGCGGGGATGGTGAGGGAGGGGGAAAAGAGAAGAAAGGAATCGACGACGGTCCGATGCCGGACGGGGAGATCCGGCCGGTGTACTTGTACACGGTGCATGCGGACGAGTTCGTGGTGAATAAGCTGTTGTAACCGTGGAAGCCTGTCCGCGACCACGATTGTAACCAATGTCCAGGACTTTATCTCGATCGTAGCCAAAGGGGCTGGGGTGATGAAATAGACAAAAAACAGGGCCGCTGGGAGAACCAGCGGCCCATAATTTATATCATTTTACTGCTGATGCTGCGCCGCAGCCACCGGATCGGTGGGATCCCAGTGCTGGTCGGTGGAGATGATTCTGCTCGATGGCCGGACGGTCGTAAGGTCCGGGAATCGGGGAGTTGTACACCTCGATGGTGGTTCCGATGGGGCAGTGGTCGAAGATCCACTGGCATCGCCGATAAGTAGCGGATGCAGCCGCGCGGCCAACGCCCAGAAATTGGAAGGTCTCGTAGGCTTCCAGGGTGTTCACGTCCGGCTTCTCGTAAATAATGGAGTGGAGCAGGAAGCTTAAGCCGGAGCCAAGGCGGGTTGCGTACTGGGTGTACACGCCGCTGTTCATCAGCCTCCAGCGGTACTTCTCCGGCTGTCTTGAAGGTTCCGGTGGGGTGTCTGTCGCCGGTGGAGCACAGGAAGGTTTTGAGCGGGATAATGAAACCGTTCGCCCCATCCTGAACAGTACACGGTGGTGGTGTTCATCTGCTTGTTGATCCGGATCAGGAAGGGACCGGTTGCGCCGATGATGGGCTCAAGGTCGGTCACAACCTTTCCGGTCTCGTCAAAGTAATACTTGAAGCCGTCGATGTACTGCCAGCCGGTCACCGCCTGGTTGTCCACGAAGTAGTAGCGGTCGCGGTCCTTCCAGCCCCAGCCGGTGAAGGGAGCTCCGGTGCCGCTGCTGTAGACAGCCACGCCGTTTTCATTGATCCGCACGCCGTCCCAGGTAGCCGCGCGTCCAACGGGCGGTCCAGCTTGTAAACGGCGCCCCGGTGTTTTTGCCCACAGGAAACGCGGAAGCTGGGTGATGTACTGCCGACCGCCATAAGGCGCCGGAGGTGCCTGCCGTTGTTGTCCAGTCTAACTGGGAAACCGTCGGACAAGTTGCTGCAGTAATACACGTCGAATTTGTTGCCGACAAAGCCGGTGAAGCGGGAGCTGAATGCCTCCACCAGGAGCCGTCCTCCTTACAGAGATCGGTGTGGTCGCCGTTCATCGCCCAGTTTGTCCAGCCGTTGGCGGAAGAGTAGGTGCGGTAGAGAACGTTGCCCCAATGTTGTTTAAGTAGATACATGGAGCGGAAGCCGGCGCCATCAGTCTGGACATAGTCGTCGCCCATGATGGGGGTTGTCCAGGTCATGTCGGGCTTCAGCACCTGAATCTGTAAGTACGGCGTATTTGCTACGATGGCCGCCTGACGGGCCGCCTCCTCAGCTGCCGCTGCCTCCTCGGCCGCCTGGGCTGCCGCGGACTCCGCTGCGGAAGGATCCTGGGGATCGTATACGTCGGAAGCCACGTCGGACTGTGCGCCCTGACCTTCCGTGGGAGCTGGATTCTCCGCCGGATTTTGGCCCTCCGCAGACGTCTCTGAGCCGTCCGGGGATTCGGTTGACACTTTTCGTGGCGAATGTGGGTCCATAGTTGGAATCGTCCTGGGACGCCAGTGCGGTCATGGAATTGCCAACAGCATAGACGCAGCCAGAATGGCGGCCGCAAGAACGCCGGATGAATTTATGCATGATAAAACCCTCCTACGTATTGATTAATGTGATACCTGTTTTAATCTAACATATTTAGGGGAAAATTCCATATGTGATTTACTTTTATTGGTATTATTGTAAAATTGTAAATAAAATGACCATGGAATGTAAGAAATAGGTGCCATAATGGATTGGAATAAAGAAACGGTTATATATGCATCCAACGACGGTATGCGGGCCATCTGGCGCATCCCTGTTTTCCCTTTTGGAGAACAACCGCCAGATACCGCACATGGATATTTATGTGCTCTCCGTCAACATGTGTCAAATGTACCAGGACCGCCTGCGGCAGATCGCGGACTGCTTGGGCGCGGCTCGCAGCCGGAGCTGGGGATTTAAAGCAGCGTTTTTCCTATGAGATCGACACCCGAGGCTTCGATATCAGCGCCATGGGACGTCTGTTTGCGGCCGAAGTGCTGCCGGAAACGGTGGAGAAAGCCCCTTTTACCTGGACTGTGACACCATCGTCTGCGGCAGCATTTCGCCTCTTTTATGAGACAAAGCTTTCGGACGCCCTGGTGGGGGATGGTGATGGAGCCCACGGTGTACGGCCCGATGAAGGCTTCCATCGGCATGGGGCCGGACGACGCCTACTATAACTCCGGCGTGCTGCTCATGGACCTGGCGGCGTGGCGGCGGGAGAAGGTGCTTAAGCAGCTTCTGGACTTCTACGGGCCCATGCGGGCAGCCTGTTTGCCTGCGACCAGGACACGATAAACGGCGCGCTTAAGGGACGGATAAGGACGCTGCCGCCCAAATACAACTTTTTACCAATTACCGGTATTTCCGCTACGACACGCTGGTCAAGCTCTGTAGTGCCTACCGGGAGGTGGGTCCGGAATTTGACCGTGCGAAGCGCTACCCGGTGGTGATCCACTACCTGGGGGATGAGCGCCCCTGGATTGCCGGAAACCACAACCATTACCGGAAGCTGTACGAGACCTACCTGGACCGGACGCCCTGGAAGGATGCCCAAGCAGGGAGGAAAGGAGCTCTACATGCTGCTCTGGTGGTTCTTCAACAAGGCCACGTACATCTGTCCGGCCTTCCGCCTGTGGATCAGCCGACGGTTCGGCATGAAGGTGATCGACTCCAGAAAGAAAGCGCAGGGCTAAACCATATGGACAAGATCAGCTGTATTGTACTCAATTATAACGACGCCTCCACCGCCTGTGGGCTGGCGGAGGAACTTTTGGGGATAAGTTGCCTGGATTCGGTGGTGGTGGTGGATAACTGTTCCACGGACGATTCCTGGGAAAGGCTTACGGCGTTCGCGGCCGGGAGGAGTGCGTGTCCCTGCTGCGGTCGGACAAAACGGCGGCTACGGGTCGGGAAACCAGCTGGGGATCGACTGGGCGGTGGACCGTCTGGGGGCGGACTATGTGATCGTGGCCAACCCGGACATCCACGTGACAGAGGAGTGCATCCTGGGGTGAAGGCCGCCCTTGACCAGACGCAGGACTGTGCCATGGCCTCGGCGCAGGTGAAAAAAGCCCTGCGGGGAGCCGCTATTCAGCTACTGGATGCTGCTGCCGCTCTGGAAGGATCTGCTTGACACCGGGCTTGTCACAAGACGGCTGTTTAAGCGCATGTTAAACACGCCGCCCGGGGAAGCTGCGGCAGGGGGAACCTCGACTGCAGGCTGGTGGATGCGGTTTGCGGCTCTTTTTTATGCTGCGGGCGGACCGGTTTCCAGCCGGGGAAATTCACAAAGTATTTGACAAAAACATTTTTTTATATTATGAAGAGAAGGTGCTGGGGCAGAAGCTCAAATCCATGGGGCTTACTGCCGTGCTGGCACTGGACTGCTCTTATGTCCATGCCCACTCGGTGAGCATCGACAAGAGCGTGAAACGCATCGGGGACAAGCAGCGCCTGCTGCATGAGAGCAAGCTTTACTATTACCGGGAATATCTCTGCGCCGGGCCGGTGGGAATGGCCTTTGCCAGGGCATTTTGGCCGTGGTGCTGGCGGAGGTAAGGTTTCTCACGGTGTGCGGCATGCGCTGGTAGCACATGCCCGGAAAGGAACGATTATGAGTACAGATCAGAGAAAATCCCATATTGGTGACCAGGTCCTCCCTGCCGCCCTTCGAGGAGTTCACGGAGATGCTGCGGCCCATCTGGGAGTCCCGTTGGCTGACCAACATGGGGGATTACCATAAGGAGCTGGAACAGAGGCTTAAAAGTATCTGGGCGCGGACCGGCTGGTGCTGTTCACTAACGGGCACATGGCCTTGGAGATGGCGATCCAGGCCCTGGAGCTGACCGGCGAGGTGATCACCACGCCCTTTACCTTTGCCTCCACCACCCACGCCATTGTGCGCAACGGCCTGACGCCGGTGTTCTGCGATATCAACCCGAAGGATTACACCATGGACGTGGACAAGATCGAGGCGTTAATCACGGAGAAAACCAGCGCCATTCTGCCGGTCCACGTGTACGGAAATATCTGCGATGTGGAGCGCATCGGCGCCATCGCCAAAAGCACAATTTAAAGGTGATTTACGATGCGGCCCACACCTGGGGAGACTTCTATAAGGGCAGGGCCGGCCTGCTTCGGGGGACGCCAGTATCTTCAGCTTCACGCCACCAAGGTGTTCAACACCATCGAGGGCGGCGCGGTGGCCTTTCAGGAGGACTGGATGGACCACCGGTTAAATTGTCTTAAAAACTTCGGGATTGTGGACCAGGACCATGTGGTCTGGGTGGGCGGAAACGCCAAGATGAACGAATTTCAGGCGGCCATGGGGCTCTGCAACCTGCGCCATGTGGACGGGGGAGATTTTAAAGCGCCGTCTGGTGGTGGAGCGGTACATGGAGAACCTTTGAGGGCCTTAGGGGTTAAAGCTCCCCCATTACCGGGAAGGGCTAAGCCCAATTACGCGTACTTTCCGGTGGTGTTCGACGGATTTTCGCGGACCGGAACCAGGTGTACGACGGGCTTGCGGCCCACCAGATTTACCCGCGGAAGTATTTTACCCGCTGACGAACGCATTCCAGTGCTACGAGGAACGGTTCTCCTGCGAGGATACCCCGGTGGCAAAATACATCGGGGACCGGGTGCTGACACTGCCGCTGTACGCGGACTTAGGCCTGGAGGATGTGGACCGGATTTGCCGGGTGATACGGAACTGGCATAAGGCGGAAAGGAACAGACGAGATGAATATATTGCTGACAAGCGCGGGCAGACGGAGCTATCTGGTGCAGTACTTTAAGGAAGCGTTAAAACAGCGGGCTGCGGGGGGCGGTCCATGCGGCCAACAGCCAGCCTGCGGCGTCCTTCGCGGCGGCCGACCGGACGGTGGTGACGCCGTTAATCTACGACCAATACTATATCCCGTTTCTGCTGGACTATTGCAGGCGCTGGGAGATCGGGCTTTTGATCCCGCTCTTTGACATCGACTTACCGGTGCTTGCGGCCCACAGGGCGGAGTTTGAGGCGGCGGGCACGCTGCTTGTGACCGCGGACGCGGACGCGGGGTGGCGATCTGCAACGACAAGTGGAAGACCCACGGCTTTTTGGCGGAGCACGGGCTTTCAGTGCCGGGCACATGGCTGGACTGGAAGGAGGCCGCCTCTGCGGCGCGGGAAGGGCGGGCGCGCTATCCCATGATCATCAAGCCGCGCTGGGGAATGGGCTCCTTGGGGATTTTTGGGGCCGACGGAGAGGAGGAGCGCATCCTGGCGGACAAATGCCGCCGTGGGATCAGCGCAAGCTACTTAAAAATACGAGGCGGCCCAGGACCGGAGCGCCTGTGTGTTGATTCAGGAAAAGCTGGAAGGGCAGGAGTTCGGCCTGGACGTGATTAACGATCTGGAGGGCAATTACCGGACCACCATTGTGAAGCAGAAGACGGCCATGCGCTCCGGCGAGACGGACGAGGCCATGACGGTGGAGAACGCAGAGCTGGTGAAAATCGGCGGGGTTCTGGCCCGCGCGCTGGGACACCGTGGAAACTTGGATGGATGTATTTGCCTCCGGCGGGAAATATTATGTTCTGGAAATGAACGCCCGCTTTGGGGGAGGATATCCCTTCAGCCATGCGGCAGGGGTAAATCTGCCCTATGCATTGGTGAAATGGGCGCTGGGGAGACGGTCCCGGAGTCTTGCCTGACGGCGAAAGCCGGGGTGCGCGCCTTAAAAGATATACAGATGCTGGTGTGGAGCGACATCGGATAAGAGGAATGGGAAATGGACAAGGTGCTGTTAGCGATACCGGCTTACAATGAGGAGAAAAACATCAAAAAAAGTGGTGGGCCGCCTGGTGGACGAGTTCCCGGAGCTGGACTACATTGTGGTGAACGACGGTTCCAGGGACCGCACGGCGCAGATTTGCCGGGAGAACGGCTACAATCTGCTGGACCTGCCGGTGAATCTGGGGCTTGCGGGCTGCTTTCAGGCGGGAATGAAGTACGCTTATCTGAAGGGGTACGGCTACGCCATCCAATTTGACGGGGACGGCCAGCACAGGCCGGAATATATAAAGCCCATGCGGGATAAGATGGATGAGGGGTACGACATCGTCATCGGCTCCCGGTTCGTGGAGAAGAAGAAGGACTGACGCCGCGCATGCTGGGCAGCCGCATAATCGCCGCGGCCATCCGTCTGACCACCGGCACAAGAATCTGCGACCCCACCTCCGGATGCGCATGTTCAGCCGCAGCATGATCGAGGAGTTCGCACTGAACTTAAATTACGGCGCCGAGCCGGATACGCTGTCCTTCCTGCTCAAGCAGGCGCCCGCGTGGCCGAGATTCAGGTGGAGATCGACGAGCGGCTGGAGGGGGAGAGCTATTTAAAGCCGGTGGTGGCGGCAAAGTATATGGCGCGGATGCTGGTGTCCATATTCTTGATACAGAACTTTCGAAAGAGGTAGTGGGTGAATGGATAAACTGACAGCCCGCCTTCTGTACAAAGGCGAAAATATAGAGCGGCAGAACGTGCTGTGGAACACGGCGGGGGAGCTTTGCTACGCGCTGGCCAGCATGGTGCTTTCGATGCTGGTCATGCGCATGGTCGGGGACGACCAGGGCGGGATTTTTCTCCTTCGGCTTCTCCACGCTGGGCCAGCAGATGTTCATCATCGCCTATTTTGGAATCCGGCCGTTCCAGATCACGGACGGAAGGGGGAGTACTCCTTTAAGGATTACCTGGAGCACCGGAATCTCACCTGTCTGATCGCGCTGGTGGTGGGCTGTGTGTTTTTGACGGGCCAGGTGGCGGCGAAGCACTACACGCCCTACAAGGCGCTGATTCTGATTTTGCTGGTACTCTATAAGGTGATCGACGGCTACGCGGACGTCTATGAGTCGGAGTTTCAACGCCGGGGAAGTCTGTACCTGACCGGAAAGTCCAACTTTTTCAGGACCCTGCTGTCGGTGTTCTGCTTCCTTGCGGCGCTGGCGGTCACCCGCAGCCTGCTTGCGGCCTGCCTGACGGCGGTGGCGGCGCAGGTGGCGGGCGTGTGTCTGTTTAACCTCCCGGTGATTCACGCGGTGGACGGGTGAGCTTTGCCAGGGGAGAGCGGACGGCCAGCCGGCTGTTTCGCAGCACGGTGCTGCTGTTTTTGTCCGCCTTCCTGGATTTTTACGTGTTTTCCTCCGCGAAATACGCCATCGACGCGCGTTTAAACGATGCGGCTTCCGGGTACTTCAACATGATTTTCATGCCCACCTCCGTGATCTACATGGTGGCAAACTTTGTGATCCGGCCGTTCCTCACACGGCTGACGGACCTCTGGGAGGGGAAACTGTTTTGGGCTTTAAGGAGCAGCTTATAAGCGCATCGGGGGCCATCATCGGAGGACTGACCGTGCTGGCGGTGGGCGCCACCTGCATTTTGGGCCGGTGGGTGCTGGGAATTATGGAAACGCCCTGGGAGCGGGATTTGAGGGGACTCTGACGGTATATCAGAGCTCTTTTGTGGTAATCGTATTAGGCGGGGGCTTTTATGCCCTGGCCAATTTGATGTATTATGCGCTGGTGATTATGAGAAGACAGAGAGCCATTTTCATCGTGTATCTGGTGGCCGCCGCCACGGCCGCCCTGATTTCCGGCCCCTTAGTGTCGCGCTGGGAGATCGCGGTGCCGCGGGGCTACCTGATCCTGATGATCGGGCTCACCGCCGGGTTCGGAATCTGCACGGTCCGGACCTACGAGCGTGAGAGGGGAGAATCGTGGGAATGCAGGATGAGACAATGAGTTTACAAAATGAAAAAACAGAGTACTTCACGCCGGGCGCAGGCGCACCGTGGACGTGATCATCCCGACCTACAAGCCGGATAAGAAGTTCAGCCGCCTGCTGCGCATGCTGGAGCCAGACGTACCCCATACGGAAGATTATCGTGATGAACACGGAACGCTCGTACTGGAACGATAAGGGCTACGAGGGGATAAAGGGGCTGGAGGTGCACCACCTGACCAAGGCGGAGTTCGACCACGGCGCCACCTGTAACCGGGGGCGCGCTACAGCCGCGCGGACATCATGGTCTTCATGACCGACGACGCGGTGCCCGCGGACAACCGGCTGATCGAGCAGCTCATGGCTGCGTTTGACCAGCGGGGCCCCGGGGGAGTCGGTGATTATGGCCTACGCCCGTCAGCTGGCGGATAAGGACTGCGGCCTGGCGGGAGCGCTACACCCGCTCGTTTAACTACCCGGAGGAGAGCCGGGTGAAGACGCGGGCCGACTTAAAGGAGCTGGGAATCAAGACGTTCTTCGCCTCCAATGTCTGCTGCGCCTATGACCGGGAAAAGTTCTGGTTCCAGGGCGGTTTCACCAACCGGACCATTTTCAACGAGGATATGATTTTTGCCGGTCATGCGGTGCTGGAGGACGATTATGGTGGCTTACGCAGCCGAAGCGCGGGTGATCCACTCCACAATTACGGCTGCGCGGCGCAGTTCCACCGGAACTTTGACCTGGCGGTCTCCCCAGGCGGATCACCCGGAGGTGTTTGACGGAATCGCTCGGAGAGCGAGGGGCTTCGTCTGGTCCAAACAGACCGCGCGCTATCTGGTCAGGCAGCGCAGGCCCTGGCTGGTGCCCGGGTTGTTTGTGAAGAGCGGCTTTAAATATCTGGGCTACCGCATGGGAAAATGCTACAGGCTGCTGCCGCGCCCCCTGGTGGTCCGGTGCAGCATGAACAAGGAGTACTGGAAAAAGGCCGGGGCCAAGGCGTGACCCGGAAAATGGCGAAAGAAGGTAGGAAATTCCAATGATGCAACCGTTGTTCCGCGTTATTTTGATCATTGTGTCCCTGGGAACCATGGCGTACATGATGCGTAAGATCCGCCAGGCCAAGGTGCAGATCGAGGACGCCATGTTCTGGGTGATGCTGGCCCTGGTTTTGGTGGTCTTTGCAGCGTGTCCGCCGGTGGCGGACATATGCGCCAGGATGTTGGGAATTTACCCACGCCCAACTTCCTGTTTCTGTTTACGATCTTTCTGCTGATGGCCAAGGTGTTCAGCATGACCATCCACATCTCGCAGATCGAGAGCAAGCAGAAGGAGCTGATCCAGAAGATGGCCCTGGACCAGAAGGAGAAGGAGGAGCTGGAGCTGATGGTGCAGGAGCTGATGGACGACAAGGACCGGGCGGCAGAGGTGAGAGATGGGGACAGATAAGGGAAAGCTGCGGGGAAGCCGCGGGGCGCACATCCTTTTGGCCGGGATTCTGGCGGTCGGCCTGTGGCACGGGCTGGACGTGCGCGACGGCGCGGCCCACACGGGCAACCGCTGGCTGTACGGGTGGTATTTGGCCGCATTCCTCTGGGGAATGGGGCTTTTGGCGCTGTCCGGCTGGCTTTTGATCTGGAAAAAATGCAGCCTGGAGCGGGCGTTTGTGGTTTGCAGCCTGGGGCTGGGACTCCTGTTCACGGCTGTGCTGCCCCGCTGTCCGCGCCGGACGAGGTGGCCCACTATATCTCCGCCTACCAGGTGTCCAACCGGCTGACGGGAAAACCTGCCGCGGACGCTTTCGGGCGGGTCTACGTGCGGGCCGGGGACGCATGGGTGGAGGACTTGGAGGACGTGCTGGCGGACGACGGCAGCGGCCGAAAGGAGGACAAGGACTCCGTGGTGCTGGGGCAGACCCTGACCCAGGACACCTACGGCGAAATCCACGGCGGAGGCCGTGGGGGAAAGCGGCATAACGGGCATGGTCCCCTCCTACCAGCCGGCGGTGCACACCACGCCCCCTGGCTACGTTCCCCAGGCTTTGGAATCACGCTGGCCCGGGTCCTCGGATGGGAACCCTGGGTCTTTTGTACCTGGGAAGACTGTTTAACCTGCTGTTTTTCACGGGAATGGGGTATCTGACCATGCGGCGCATGCCCCCTTCAGGGAAGGAAGTGGTGTTTGGCGTGGGGCTGCTCCCCATGACGTTGAATCTCACATCATCCATGTCCTACGACGTGATGATCCTGTCTATGCGCCTATTTCACCGCAGTGTGTCTGGATTGATGGCGTACCGGGCAAAGCGGGTGCGCCTCATCGACGTGCTGGTGCTGGCGCTTGTGATGGCGGTGATGGGGCCCTGCAAGATGGTGTACGGCGTGATCGCGGGGCTCTGCCTTCTGATCCCGGTGAAAAAGTTCGGAGGTTAGGGGAGGCTGGCCGCGGCGGTGTACTGCTTGCCTTTGTCCTGGCTATGCTGGTGGTAAATTTGGCAGACCGTGGCGCTCTATATACGGGCATCACCGACCGGTATGTGATCTGGGCGGACGAGCCGGGCGTTTTCCTTTGCATCAGCTGCTTCACAGCCCCGGCGCTGGTGCTAAAGATGTGCTACAACACGCTGGTCTGGCAGGGGACGGGTGTTTACCGGCGTGTTCGGCGGCGCTTTGGGGAACATGGACCCCGTGTTAAATACGCCGTTTGCGGCGGTGCTGGCGCTGGCCGTGCTGCTTCTCATGCTGGCGCTCAGGAAGCCGGGAATCGCTTCACATGTCCGGCGGGCAGCGGGTCTGGATCTGGTGTATCTGCCTGATGTGCCTGGGGGCGCTGATGTTTTTCCATGTTGCTGGCGGCGTGGACGCCTGTGAAGCGCCACGTTTATCAAGGGGAGTTGCAGGGGCGTTATCTCCTGCCCTACTTCCGGTCTTTTATGCTGTCCTTAAAGAACGACCGGCTGGTGCCGCACGGACTGCGACGACGGGACGCTGCTGTTTTTCATGGTGTGCGCCGACGTGTATGTGATTCTGCGGATTTTGGGGTTGTGTGCCTGCGGGTGTAGGCGCCGCGGGCAAAACGGCAAACGAAAATGCGCGGCGGGCTGTTAATCAGCGGGATAAAGAACGTGGTAAATTGCCAGGTGATATGACAGGTGCCGCGCATATTTTACATAAAATAGAAAACGGCGCAGTCTGCCGTAAGAATGATAAAGAGTATGGAACAATAGAGGAAGATAAAGAAGTGACACCGTGCCCGATTAAGGGCTTTCGTGATCGGGCCGACGGTTTTTAAGGACGAGCGCCCAGGTATTTTGTCAGGAGACCTACAACAGAATGATTTCAGGGAAGGCGGGCCTGGATATGGTGTTCGTGCAGGACAACCAGTCCATGTCCGTGAAGGGGCATGCTTGAGACTTCATTTTCAGAGCAGTATCCCCAGGGCAAGCTGGTAAAGGGTGGTGAGAGGTACTGTCTACGATGTGGCGGTGGATCTGCGTTCTGATTCAGGAAACCTACGGAAAATGGTTTGGCGTTATTCTTTCCGCAGAGAATAAGAAGCAGTTTATATTCCGAAGGATTTGCCCATGGATTCCTGGTGCTGTCCGATGAAGCAGGAATTCGCTTATAAGTGCACGGACTTCTACCATCCGGGAGACGAGGGCGGCCTGCTGTGGAGCGACCCTGAAATCGGGGTGGACTGGCCCATAGAACCGGACATGCAGCTGATTATATCGGATAAGGACAGAAAGTGGAGCGGCCTCAGGGATACCTTCAAAGTTCTGATGAAAAGACGGACGCTTATGAATTATGTGCTTTCTCTGATGCAAAGAGATTATGGGAAAAACGGAAGCTTATATGGGATTTGGGCAAGGCTGATTTCGGAAGGAAACACTTTGTGGGCTCTTACTTTGGGATTGTGTGGATGTTCATACAGCCCTTGTGATCCTCATCTACTGGTTCATCTTCGGAATGAAAGCATGAAAAGTCCCCCGGTCCCATTGAAGGGCCACTATGTGGTCTGGCTGGTTCGGGCATTTGTGCCATGGTTTTTTCAGTGAATCCGTTCAACGCCATCACGGGCTGCCTTCAGGGTACAATTGCCTGGTCAAGAAGGTGGTGTTCAAGGTGGAGATGCTGCCGATTATCAAACTGCTCTCCTGTTTGATGGTACACGCCTTATCCTGATCATGCTGCTGGCGCTGTTGCGGCGTGCCGCAACCGGTGTTTGACCTGGATACAGATTTTTGTACTACGCCTTCGCGGCGGCCATGCCTGGCTTTCAGGTTTCTTCACCAGCGCGGTGAACGTGTTTCTTCAAAGATATAGCCAACATTGTGGGAATCTGCCTGCAGTTCGGAATCTGGATGACGCCCATCATGTACGACGAGACGATTTTCACCAGCCGGAGCCCGTGGTGGGCACGGTGCTGAAACTGAACCCGTTCTACTATGTGTGG
>VOFH01003659.1_pt1 | contig 18393 bp, 29 predicted proteins | sample 5384091 | NCBI WGS metagenome assembly VOFH01 (sample SAMN12384727, study PRJNA508395) | human gut metagenome | isolation source: healthy gut G | host: Homo sapiens
TCGACCGTATTGCTGCACCGGGGCTCAGGTGGAGTCCATCCTTTTGCATTAACGCAGCTCACCTGCTGGCCTCCCGCGGCGGCCAGCGGCAGATGCATCCGGAAATCGGGCCGTCCGCCACACATTGCGTGTGTTCCGCATTTACAAACAGGCTCCCTGCTCACCACCAAAAGACGCGTATCGGTGCGCTTAATGCATCGCAAAGCGCCTGTAAAAAGAGGTGCTGTCATCGGAGCGTTTCCTCCGTCCATGCGCCAAGGCGTCGGAAGTAGGCCAGCCAAACTGCGTTAGATCCTCTTTGGTCCGTCGAACAAGTCCTTCTGTATAAACTTTGCCCATAGCGCTTTTGGTTGCTGCCGCGCGATAACCGTTACATCAGGCCCCTTTCCACTGCTTCCTTGACAATCAATTTCCCTGCTTTTCCATTGGCACATAACTGCGATTTTCTTCTCCATTTCCTCCTGCTCCTCGGCTGTTTTTGCTTATGCTGTTATCCTGAATATATAGCAGGTTTATTGTAATGTCAATAGTTACAAATTTTTATAAAAAACGCTGCTCATCGCAGCGTATCAACCACTTTTTCTTTCGCTGCAATATAGTATCTTCGTATCCTCCATCATCAGCCAAAGAAATGGCGCCAGCTCGTTTTCAACGTCTGGTTGTTCTTCATCCAATACATTGTGGTGTGCGCCCCACCGGGCATTCCGCATTAGTTTTCATGAAAAAAGCTCGCCATGCCCTATACATTCTAATGGCCCCTATAAATATCCAAAAAGTGATTTTTCTCAACGGCTTTGCCATAGACGCGCCCTGCTGCCCGCTGTACCGTAATCAGCCCATTGGCCTTAAGCTGCGAAAGTATCTTACGGATCACCACCGGATTGACTTGAATGCTGGACGCCAAAAATTCGGTTGGTAATCTTATATTGCGTTTCAAAACGTATCGATGCAGGCAAAAATATGCACCGCAATGGTAAACCGGCTTGAAATCTGCATGCTGTGCGCTTCCCCCTTTTTTCCCTTCATTATAGGAAGCATAGGTTGTAATGTCAATGTTTACAATAATGCTGCATGCAGGCCTTTCTGTAAAAAGCCCCGCCTTGCAGGCAGCTTTTATGTACCGTTATTTTTCTGCGCCGAATAGGTTGCAGATCCACCTAGGTACAAAAATAAAGTGTAAATGCATAAAACTCCTCCCTCCCTATAAGCGCAGTAGGCAGGAAACCCGTAGCAGACCAACCCAATGCCAAACAAAACCGCCCAAACCCAGGCCGGTACGAAAACGGCGATGGTCACAACGCCTATGACAATCAGCCCCGCGCCCAGCAGCAGGCATCTGGGCCAGCAAACTGTTTCGGTTCATCCCAATCCCCACTTTCCCCCTCTTTTCAGGTCAGTGTATTCTATGCGCTTTTCTCCTCTTTTGGTGCCTTGTCCGCGTTTGTTTTTCCGGTATAGTAAAAAAAACGACCCAAACGGATCGTTTTTCGACAGGCGTATTCTCATGCGTCTGCAAGATTTTTTTGCGTATAGCCGGGCAGCGAGATGCGTCTGTAAACCATTGACATGTTTTGCAATCATAACAGGTCGGATCGGTTCGCCGCGCCTTGCCTTTCCGGCCAGGCGGCTCTATGAGGAAATTGCGCCCAATGGCCGCCAGGTCGCCTGCGCCGGCCTGCAAAGCGTCCTCTGCCATTTTTAAACAAGCCGCCCAAAAATGATGGGTGCTCGTGTTTTTCCTTAACCAGTTTGGCGGCATAGACAACTGCTGAAAGGGAATCTAGCCCGGAACCTCAACGGATGGGCCTGCCTATCAAATTCCGTGTGCCGCGGGAAGGTCAAACAGCTGTATCCCGCTTTCTTTCAGCACTGATGGTTTCGGCAGCCGCCCGGGTCCGGTCACGTTTACGCCCATGCGGATGGCCAAAAAATCTTGCCGCAGCGGCGGCGGATTTCTCGGCAATCTCCGTGATAATGCGTGCCCTGTTTGCCAGGCTTCCGCCATAGCAGTCCGTCCGCTTGTTGACCAGGGGGCGACAGCGTCTGGCAAAGGAAATATCCATGCGCTGCATGCGCTCCACCCCATCGTAGCCCGCCTGCTGCGCGCGCACGGCCGCCTCCCAGCAGCTTCCCCATGGATCTCCTCCACCGTCATAAGCGCGGCCCAGCCAGTATACCGGCCCGTCACTTATCGCTGTCATACGCTGACCGTCATGGATTCGGCTCGTTTTCCCGTTCGCCGAGTCTGGATCTGCAGCAGGCACGGCATTTCCGCATGAATGGCCTCTGCGATGCGCGGTGTCCGCTCGATCTGTGCCTCGCACCGATTCCCCGCTGTTCTGTTCCCTCGGGTTTTTCGGCTGCGGCGGTGGACTCCCACAATCATCAGGCCGGGCCGGCTTTGGCAACCTCATATAATGCGTTAAGGTGCTGTCCGCTACAAACCCGGCGCCCGCCTGCGTTTGTGCCCAAAAGGTTGCCATCGGCGGCAGCAATACGATTTTCCAGATACCAGATTGCCCACCTCATGGGGGTAAATAACATAGACATCTCTTTCTCTCTTCTCTATAAACCCAATATGGCCAGCCCATGCGCCCAGGATAGCCTTTTTCTGTGAAAACCAGCAGGGGCGAAGGCCGTATCCGGTCCGTTAAGCCGCCGCACGGTCCCATCCGCGCCGACATGCGCCTCATAATGGGAATCCGAACCGATGGACACCCACGCGCCGCCAGCCTCCCTTATACAGCGCCACAAACGCTTCACTCGGCATTGGCTCATCCAAGCCCTGTCGGAATGTAGAAGCGTTTATCTCCATCACAATGCCCCTTTGTACGGCCTTTTTTCAATATGCGTAGAATGGTATTCTCTTCATAAAAGCACTGCTTACAATGGCGCTTTGGAAATCCATATGCGAAAGCACCTGAAACCCACCGGTCTCTACGGCCCGCTCCATCTCTTCCCAGTAGCGTTGGAAACATTTTTCGGTAGAATAGGTCATGCGTTCCGGCTCATACGGGGCCATGTCGTCAATCAGTGCACAGAACCCAGCACCAGATCATAGTCCTGCGCCAGGGTCTGGGCAGCGCCGCCCGATATAGGTGCGGCTCGGCAACTCCACACCGTCAACACCGTGATCTTATCCTTGTATGCCTGCTGCAGCCGCCGCACGCTCGTTAAAATAGGCCTCTGGCCGATAATACCCCGTACCGCCGTCATGCGGATTATGCTCAAATGGTCGTAAAGCAAATATGCGATAATCCCCGCTCTACCGCCGCTTCACAGCAGGCCTGCATATCCGCCTCAGAATCGGCGGAAAAACGGGTATAGTATGTGCAGATCGGTACGCATGCTTATCCCCAACCCCCGTTTTCAGCTTTTTATTTTCAAACCAACAGGGTTGAAAGCCATAGAAACTGCCAAACGCCAAGCCGCGCTCTATGCCCGTGCCGACCTGCTCTGGCTCATGGGCGTCCGAGCCCAGCGTGATATGGTAGCCGCCCGCCTTGGCGTACAATTCAGCAAACGGCTGCCCGGCATCGGCTCTGTTTCTTCCTTGCGAAACGGCGAGGTATTGATTTCAGCGCCATCCCTTATCGCAGGCCTTCTGCAAAATACGAAGCACGGTCTGGTCCTCAAACAGGCAAGCGTTGTAATAGCGCTTGCAGGATAATCCAGATGTGCTATGATTTGAAAACCACCGGTCTCCACCATGCGCTCCATCTCTTCCCAGTAGCGTTCATACATCTTGGGCAGCGGATAGGTCATCTTTTCGGTAAAGTACGGATCCATCCCGTCTATATAATGAACGGCACCGATGACATAATCATAAGGCTGAGAAAGCGTCTGCTCATATTCTTTGGGATACAGATGCGGCTCGGAAAACTCCACGCCGGCAAAATGCGCAGCCGGCCGGCAAAAGCGTCCTTGTGCCGCTTTGATTTCATCAAAAAGGCCGATTGATCGTAGCCCTTTTTTTCTTTGCTGCTCGGGTCTAAATCAAAATGATCGTTAAAACCAATGTGCGTAAGGCCGGCCTGCACAGCCTGGCGGCAGGCACGTTGGATGATCTGGGAATCAAAAGGAAAAATAGGTATGTACATGCAAAATCGGTCCGCATAAAAACATCCTCCCTTCCGGATGGAGCCGCCAAACAGCGGGCAAAACGAACTCAAAGGTGTCTTTTAGTATACCATACCATGGGCAAATTTCCCATCCCGCTCGCCTATGCTATAATGAGGTATTCTTTGAAACCCATGCAAAGGAGGGCCCCATGCAAACATTTTCGAAAAGCTATTGACCGGGTTGTTGGATGCCCTGCCGCATATCCTATGGGCGCTGGTCGCCTTTTTTGTCGGCCTGGCCATTGCCAACTGGCTTAGCCGGTTTTGTGTTGCGCGCGCTAAAGCGCAGCAAGGTAGACCCTACCGTGCACGCTTTTTTGGCGGCCTGTGTGAAAATTTTTCGTGCTCATCATTGCCATTTTAACGGCCGCTTCCTGCTCGGCATTCCTACCGCCAGCATCATCACCCTCATCGGCGGCGCCGCTGTGGGCTTGGGCTGGCACTCAAGGACAATTTATCAATTTCGCATCTGGCATGATCCTTCTCTTCACCCGCCCGTTTAAGGTGGGCGATTATATCCGAGACGGACGAGGGGGGGCGGCACGGTAAGCGTATCGATATGATGTTTACCGTGCTCGTAACGCCGGATAATAAAACATCATGCTGCCCAACAGCCTTATCGTTGGCGGCAAGGTCACAAACTTTTCCGCCTGCCAAACGCGGCGCATCTCCATCCCCGTTACCATTCCGTACAGCGCCGATTTGGCCAAAGGTGCGGCAAACGCTGGCACACTATATTGAAAACGAGCCGCGCGTTCTCAAGGATCCGCCGCCCTGCATCGGCCCAGACAGCTTTACCGATCGCGGCATACAGATCTCCGTGATGGCCTGGGTAGAGCGTAGTGCCTATTGGGATGTATTCTATGATCTTCACGAAACCATCAGGCCGCGTTGGACAGCATTGGGGGTGCCCATTGCCGTTTCCACCGTGCAAATCGCGGACAGCAGGGAAAAAGAACCGGCGATGACACCAACTGCCATAAAGATAGGATATAATACATATTAATTTTGTATTTTTTATGTCTTAGGAAAGGACTGCTCAAATGAAAAACTCCTTCTCTCTGCTTCTATGTACCGGGCTGCTGCTGACCGGCTGCAGCAAGGGCATGGTCATTGCAACTGTCAACAGGTACCCGTGTGTTGAAAGCAGCGTGCCGCGATCTGATCACCGCCTACTTCCAATATTATGGCGTAAGCGACCCCACCAGCTCTACCTACCAAGAATTTGCCGACCAGGTTTGTGGATCTGGCTGTCGAAACCGCTGTACAAAACGAGATCGTGGCGCAAAAGGTTAAGGAATACGGCCTGGATGTGCTCAGCGAGGATGAAAAAGGCCGAGATCGAAAGTAATGTGGATCAGTCCATTCAATCGCTAAAAGACCAGTATTATGAAATCGCCAAGCAGGCTGATCCGGATGGTACGGAGGAGTCCTGGCAGCAGACGGCCCAAGACAATGTAGACAATTATTTTAAGGACAACGACGTATCGCGCGAAGCTTGATTGAGGATTGGACGGCCAGCAAACCAAGCTTTATGAGCGCGTCACGGAAAACATCACCGTCACCGAAGAAGAGGTACAGGACGAATACGATACCCGCGTGGCGGAAATGAAGGAGACCTATGCCGAATCTCCCAACAGCTTTGAGCAGGATATGATGAATGGCGCTACGATCTACTACCGCCCCGCAGGGTTCCGCGAGATCAAGCAAATTCTAATTGCCTTCAACGAAGAGGATTCCGAAACCATCGCCACCCTGCAAAAACCAGGGCGATACCCAAGGCGCAGAGGAAGCGAAAAAAGGCTGCGCTGGCCAATATCCAGGAAAAGGCGCAGGCGTATTGGATTCGTTGAAAAAGGATGGCTCCAATTTTGACGAAGTGATGAAGGAAAAACACCGATGATACCACCACAAGAGAGCCGTATGCCGTCGGCAATCTGGGCGAGGATACCTCCTATGGAGGCCTTTACCCCAGGTTGCTTTGCCCTGCAAAAAGCCGGGGATATTTCTGGTCTGGTTGCCACGGATTACGGGTATCATATCCTCTGCTATGCGGGCGATATACAGGAAGGCGCCGTTCCCTTTGAAGAGGTCAAGGCTTATACTGAAGAGCAGCTGCTTTCCAGCAAAAAGCAGGAAGCATATCAGCAGCAGCTGGAAGCCTGGCAGGCCGAGATGGATGTTGAGATCTATGCAGACCGTATCGACCTGACCAAATATAAATCCGAAGCTACCAGCACAACGACCGGCTATTGAGCCGGCGGGCAGCAGAAGAAAAAGGGTGCCGAGAATTTCGGCACCCTTTTTTCATCGTACACAGACGGCCCTGCGATGCACAAAGCCATCTACATTCGGCTCTGCCCGTATATCCTTGCTCTCCTTATGCCGCCCGCATCCATGCCATTGGCCTTGTCTATTCGTGCTTTGAGCACATGGATCTCATATTCGTACAGTGGCTTTTCAAACTGAAATTTCGTCGTTTTCCCCTGCTTATCTGTAAACGCAAAAAATAGTAGTAAAGCGTCTGTGGAGAACGGCTTCCCCGCCCCTCTATGGCGATACACTTTCTCGATCTCCTCATAGCGATCGATCTGTTTATATGTATAGGTTTTCCGGTTAAACGGATTGGTTTGAACCATAACCTCTAAAACGCCGATCTTTACCCTGAAAGACACATATCGAAGGATGAGCAGCACCACCGTTACGCTCAAAAGCACAATCGGCGATCGCCAAAGCATAACCCATGCCATACACCCGATAGGGAAGCATTGATCGCTACACATGACAAGCAGAAAAAGCGCAAAGAAAATCGCCGTTTTCCCATTTCGTCTGCCGTGTATGGTGTACTCCTCTTGTCCTCTGCTTCGCCATCATGATGCGCGCCACTGCCCTGCACATGCTGTATCAGCGTCGATGGCCTCCTGGTCGGCAGGAAAAAACGGGATCTTGAGGATCTCTCCTTCCCGCGTTCTAAGATTACAGTATTGGGCGGAGGTTCCGTTCAAGTTTTTGCCGCTGCTTTGCCAGGCCTGCTTGATGTCGGGATATCGATAGCATTTTCCATTGCCGGGTTTGGTTTGATAAAAAAACGTCTCCTTGCCGATACATACTTGAAAGCAAAGCGCTCTGAATATGGCAAACATCAAAACGATGAACATCAACGCCGCCAGCATTGCGCCGAACATGAATGCATCGTTTTCGCTTTGATACAGCCAAAAGGCAAGCCCGCCGAACAACGCAAACATACCTGTGGACAACACCACGCCGGCACGCCCGCTGGTGATCTTATAGTCCCATGCCTGATGCTTTGCTTTGATACCGAACCCTCCTTTTGTGCACTTAATAAAGAAAAGGGCAGCCGATGCGCCTGCCCCTATTCCATCCAATGCGGCAAGCAGCCGCCATTTTCATGATAAGCTTGGGACCAGGTCTGCCAAGCGATCCAAAACCAAATCCGGTTTTATATCGACGCAGCCAAATCCTCCTGTTTGTTTCACCCGTCAGCACCAGGATACTGAAAAGGCCTTGCTTTTGCCCTGCCGCAATATCGGTATACAGCCGGTCTCCACACATGGCGCACTGCAGTGATAACGGCACGCCGGTGCGTGCGCTGGCGCAGGCAAAAATATCGCGTTCCGGCTTGCCGATCACACGATCTGGCCGCCGCCCTGTACTGGGCGTAGATCAATTCCGTCATCGCGCCCAGATCCGGCATAAACCCCGTTTTCCGTCGGGCAGTTGAAGTCCGGATGCGTAGCAATATACGGCAGCCCTTGGCGGACATAATCGCAGCAATCCCAGAGCTTTTGGTAGGTCAACTGGGTATCAAAGGCCGTCAGGACGATATCCGGCTCCTTTTCCACCACCGGCAGGCCCAGGCTGCAAAGCTCTTCTTTCAATAAATCGTTGCCCATCACCCATACCTTTTTGCCGGGATAGCGCTGCATAATGGTCTGCGCCGCCGCCTGTCCGCTGGTTAAAAACATCCTCCGGCCCTGCATCAATGCCCATTTGGGACAGCTTTGCGAAGGTATGTCTCCCCGTTTTGGAGGAATTGTTGGTCAAAAACAGCACCTTGCGGCCGCTTTTGCTTGGCTGCCTGCAAAAAATGCATGCGTGCCCTCTATGAGCTGATCTCCCAAGTAAATCGTGCCGTCCATATCCAGCAAAAAGCAGCGAATGGCTTGTATCGCTTTCCTATCCTGCCGCATCCTTATCCTCTCCCCACGTCTTTGATAAAACGAGCCCGTTTTGGCCTCCCACGCAAGGCATCTTGGGGCTCTCCTTCATGCTAAAATCAAGCCCAGGATACCGCGAAAGACAGCCTGCTGTCAACCAAAGCGGCAAAAAGCGCAAAAAGAACGCCCGGCTATGGATGCCAAAGCGCCCTCTGCTTCTATCGTCCCATCATTTCCCGATGATAAGCGCTGCGGCCAGTACGGCCGCGCCCACCACTGCAAAGAATATGCGCCCCAAATTGAGGCCCGAAAGCGCAGGCGGCTGATCATCAAAAAAGGCCAAACACCAGCAGGATCGTCGGCACAGCCAGCCGCAGACGCGGGCACAGCACCGTACAAGCCCAGACCAGGGCCTGCACAAACACCGCGGCAATGGTCGTCGGTACGCCAACAAACACCTTTTCTCCATTTTCTCCTCCAGCAAGATATTGAAGTAGCCAAGGCGTAAGATGCCGCATGCGCAGTAGATGCCTGCACAGATCATCGTGCCCAGCCGCATATCCATACGCGTGACGGCAAACACCGCAGGCACCAGCACAAAGTTGATGCCGTCGCAAAGGGAATCCAGCTGCTCTCCAAGCTCGGAATACTGGTTTAATCGCTTGGCGGCAAACCCATCCAGCGTATCCATAATTCCTGCGAGCAGCGCACAGATATAATATAAATGATAATGCTCCTGCACGATGAAGAAGATATTCAGCATGCCCAAAATCAGCCCTGTAATGGTGATAGTATTGGGTATATTCATGTGTTCCATAACGGAAACACTTTTTGGATGGTTTTTCTCATAATTACCCCTTTACCGCTAGGCGCTCTCCCAAGTGGACGATGCATTCCCTGCCCGCCTGTGTCTGGCATAAAAGATCCTCATCCGCCTGGATGGCATCCTTTTCAAACAGCCCCAAGATCATAGAGCCTCCCGGTGCAAAATAGCCGCCGTCCTCGCCCCTGCTTTTTACCGCAGAGCCCTCCGAAAACGGATTGAGAATGCTCCCAATCATCGTAGCGCCCACCTCTACCAACAGCACAGAGCCAAACTGATCGGTTTTCACCTGTACGGCCCGGCGCTTGTTTTGGCAATACAGCGCCGCAATGCGTCCCAGCGCCAGCGGATGCACGGAATAATACTGCCCTTTATATCCCGTACTTGCTGCACAACGCCGCCATCAAACCAATGAAAATGATGATACGCTGCGGCGCCAGCCGGATACGGATCATCGTGCCGCCCGCATACTTTGCTGCCAAGGCCCCATCGTAAAAAGAAGATCCGCCAGGTCGTATTCCATGCCCTTTACCTGTATCAAGCAGCGTGGGTCTATATTCTGCCAGGCGCTGGCATAGCCTTCCGCCCCTGCCCCAGCACCTCTGGCTGCTTTGGCATGGGTACATAGGGCAGACGGCGGGTAAAAAAAATCGCGATAGGTACGAAACGGCGTGGCAAATGGCGTGACGTCTATTTCATACTGATCGATGAGCTTTTGCGCCATTTTCGCGCTTGCCCTACGCTTGCAATACCAGCCATACAAGGAGGAAACCGCTTTTCGCTTCACCAGCGCGCCCAACGCCATCCGGCCCGGTTGTGTCTCGTAGATCCATTTCATCCAGCCATCCGCCACTGTCTTTTGCGGTACAAGCGTTTGGGTGTTTCGGTCATAGGCCACAAACGGTTCGTGCAAGGCGTTCTCCTCCTTCCTGCGAAGGCCCCAAAAGTGAATATGCCAGAGTATATCATGCCCGGCGCAGGTTGTCCATCATTTTAGCCAGCCGTTTTGTACTGCCTGCTGAATTTGTTCATATACCGCTTTCCATACCTCCGGCATGATTTCCTTGGTTACTTCGTTTGCGGCGGATCACCTGCTTGGCTTCAATGCCGTTTTTCCTTCCATACGCGGCCTTGAATGTAAAAAATTGCCCCAAAAAGGCGGGTCCTGTCCACAGCATTGGCGAATTTGGCGTCGTCGGTTTCGCCCGCTTCAAATTCACCCTCCCAAAGTGCGCGCAGCTGCCCCTGGCCACCCGGCAGCATCCCGTAAATGCGGTCGGCGGCCGCCTGCTCCCGCTGGGGCTTGCTTTCATATCCCTTTTCATCGTATGCATAGGTATCCCCTGCATCGATCTCCACGATATCATGTACCAGCAGCATTTGGATCACATGGCCGATGTCCACCGGCCTTGCCGCATACTTTTGCAACACCATCGCCGTTAAGCATGCGTGCCAGGCATGCTGTGCATCATCCTCGCGCCGAGATTGATCCAGCATCCAATTCATGCGTAAAATGCCTTTGCTCTTATCGATTTCCATCAAAAATTCTATTTGCTTTTCGATCTCATGTTTCATCTATTCCGCCTCCCTAGCTTCTCTTACTATATCACGGAATGGTTGTTCGTGCCCATGGGCGGGCTGCTTTTGGTTTGACAATACACCCTGGGATTGTTTATACTCCTTCCGATAAAACAAACTGAACCCGAGGTCTAAAGATGGAAAAAAACACAAAAAGCCGCTCTGTTCTCTTTCCGGCCTGGTGGTGCATGGCAAGGAAACGGCAAAAACCGTTGGCATGCCTACCGCCAATTTACAGATCGATCCTACAACGCCGCTGCCGCCGCCGCTGGGCGTATATGCCTCTGTGGTACAGCTCAGCACAGGGTGTCATTTGGGCGTTACAAACATCGGTTACCGCCCTTCGGTAGACCAGGAGCGCCGCATTTCCATCGAGACCTTTATTCTGGATTTTGACGCTGATCTGTATGGGCAAACAATCAACGTCGATCTATATGATTTTCTGCGCCCTACCGTTAAGTTTTCCTCGCTGCAAGAGGTACAAAGGCAAGTAAGCCGCGATTGTGAACAGGTGCGTTTGCTGCTAGGCCCCAAGGCATAAGAAACCCGATGGGCATCCGCAAAACAACGACAGCAAAAAAGCCGGCCAATAGGCCGGCTTTTTACATTGTTTGGTCTAAAGCATGGGCTGTACTGCTTCAAATGCAAGGTTCACGCCGTTTGTTACCGCACGGGAAGAAATGGTAGCCCCTGTAATGGCCTGTACCTGCTCTCCTAAGTTTATAGGCGGCGCTTGCCCGGCATACTGCTCATAGAAATCCGGCCCGCAATGCGCGCGCCCAAGCCTGCCGTTTCGCTGTTGGAGCCAATCCTGATACCGCCTCAGCGTGCCATCCGCCTTGACGCCTACATTGATATTGATAGCGCCCTTTGTAGCCGCCGGGGGCCACGCTGACACAATAGCCCAAACGAGCGCCGGCATTATCCTTTACCTCTACGATCTTACTGATTCGTCCGCCGCGTTTCCCTTTATCCACTTCATTAAAAGCGGCTCCTTCCGGGAAAGCGCCATATAGGCCTCCTGCTCCGCCAACCTTTCCTGTTCTTCAATCTTTGGCTGCGTAATGCTATAGGTAAGCGACAGGCATAGACCTGCCACAGCACATACAATCAACAGTCGTATTCCCATTTTCCCGGTTTCCCGCATGGTACACCGCTTCCTTTCCCTCTGTACAAATTCACCATGGCGCCGACCCGGCGCAGTCTTCATTTTCGCTATTATAGCGCAATTTACTCACTTTTTTTCAAACCTATTTGCCCTAGGCATTGCTGTTAAGGTAAAAATATTCGTATGAAGATTCAAAAAAGAAAAGACATCTGGCTGATTTTGGCCGTGATTCTCATCGTGGCGGCACTAATGGCTGCCATCACTCTGTTTCGCCCCGATCTTGGCAGCCGGGCCGCCGTCCAGATCAAGGTGGACGGCCAGGAGATAGGCACCTATCCTTTGCAGGAAAACCGCGAGATCCCCGTGCATACCGAATACGGCTATAACCTGATCGTGATCCAGGATGGCGCGGTATTTTGCGCGCGAAGCAGACTGTGGCAATCAAGATTGCGTGCAGCAAGGCGCTATGAGCCTGGACAACTATACCCAGCGGTTTTAGGCAATCTGATTCTCTGCCTGCCGCATAAGCTGGAGATTCAGCTGCTGCAAATCCATAGGGCAAAAAGCCTGCGCTAAAAAGCATAGGCTTTTTATTTGGTTGCCAGGGAAGCCTGGGCCTCTTCCAGTTTCTCTGTCTGCCTGTTTTCCAAAATAACGTTGAGCACAATGCCCAATAGGATGATTCCGCACCCCAGCATGGTGAATAGCGAGGGCCTCTCTCCCAAAAACAGGAACACCCAAATGGGATTACAGACCAGCTCTAGCACCGAGATCAGCGAGGCGGTAACCGCAGAGGTTCGCTTTGATCCCAATGGAAAGCAGGTATACGCCAGCCCCAGCTCCAGGCCCATGCCAATGAGCCCTACCCAGCTTAACCCCGTTGGCGCAGGCTGGAAAAGGCCAGCGGCAGCCCGATGATGGCATTGCCCCATAGCCAAAGATAGAGGCATCCTGCGGGCTTGCCCCCCGGCATCTGATTGCCGATGAATACGCAGGCAAACGTTACGCCGCTGAGCAGCGCCAGGAAATTGCCCCGCATACCCCCGCCGCCCATTTGGTCGGCAAAGGATAACAGGATACCGGCAAAGATCATCACTGCCAACCCGGCCTGCGCGTTATTCGGCCATTTCTTTTGCAGCACAGCAGTAAACACCACAACAAACATGGGGTTTGTATAGTGCAGCGCAATGGCATTGGCCGCCGTGGTATACCGATTGGCCATGACAAACAAAACGGAGGTCAGCGCCGCATTCAGCCCGGTAAACACCACCGCCTTTGTGATTTTCAACTTTACCTTGCGCATGCAGATCATCATTACCAATACGGCAATGGCGCCCGTTACCCCATTGATTGCCAGGCTGTTCCATCCCGTGATCAGCTTGATAAACAGACCGCCCGTGCTCCATGCCACGGCGGCGGGCCGCAATGAAAATTCCTCCGTTTCCCTTCCGCTCCATCGGCCCTTTCCTCCTTGGTAAAATAAATAGACCCAGCAATCACCAGGCCCATATGGGTCAAGCGCAAATGCGCCCTTTTCCTTATACAAATCCAATCCATATTAACATACCCAAAGAAAAAGTCAATGGGAATCAGCGACGCCTCGCAAGGCATTTTGCAAGCGATCTGCGCTATAAAAAAGCGGAGGGTGCTTGGCCCTCCGCGATCCCTATCGTTTGGCTGTTATGGCTGCATCTGGCTTACCGGCACAGCGATGACAAAGGTAATGGGAATTGTCCGTCTCATAACTGCATGTCTGCAAGGAAAACGCCGATGTGATGCGCGTTACATCTACATCAACCTGCACAGGGGATTTTTCTATGCCCTTCTGTAAAAATGCCTGAAATTCCCCTAGGCTTGCACCCACAAAATTGTACGGGTCGTTGGCGTCCGCCGCATACGCCCGCAATGACACGCAGCTCTATGCGCCCTTCCGGCGTATCGTAATAGATGGTAGGATGCTCGTTGAAAACGCGGCATTTTTTGTATTGCAGCAATTCGTGGAACATCGATCCGTTCTTCATATTATGCCCATACAGAATGGTATGCTGCCCTTTGCCGTCCGTCTGGCTGTCCTTATCCATAAAAAGATGCAGCCGGAGGCGTTGGATTTCCCCCTCAAATGTAGTATGCAAATATTTATCGTTGTCATCTGTCTGCGCCACCGGATAGCTGATGACCGTCCCCGGCACAGTGACCCACCCGACAATCTCAGGATTGATGGCTTGCAGCGCGGCAAAAATCCGGACGGCTGTCCGCCTGCTCACCCGCAGGCATTCCGGCAAGCTCGCGTACCTGCTCATATTCGGAATCCGCCTGCTGATACACCAAATACTGCGAGACAAGCTTATACGCAGAAAAACACAAATACCGCACAGAAAAATACCAACAGCACATTCAGCAGTATGTTTTCTTTCCTTTTTTCCCTTTGGGCGCCTGCCGCTTGGCCTGCTTTTATGGGCTCTAGGAGCTGGATTTTCAAAGTGTCGATTCTGGCTGCGGCGTAAAATGTGTTTCTTCGCTCATTTAGGCGGACCCCCTTCCTTTTCTGGTATTGTAGCATGGCCCTATGCCCCTGGCAAAGCCACATTCGGCTTGTTGCTGCCTGGCAACATCTAACAGGCCTCCTACCATATCCTGCTGTCCCCCGCGTGTGTGTTTGCCGTATATAGTAGGCGACCCTTAAAATTTGTACAAATTTCGACAAAAACCATTGACTTTAGTCAATGAATTCCCTATAATATGGATAATTAATTTAGAGCAAAGGTGCTTTCAATGATGGGATGGTCGTTGGGGCACTTTTTATTTTTGCTTTGCTCCCCGACAAAAACGTATTTGTATTTCCTATTCCCATACAAAAAAGCCTCTCGGCTTCTTTTTATTTTCCCATCAATCCTCTATGAGCACGACGGACCGCATAACCTGCGGCGTATTGGGCCGATCGTTGCGCCCTGTAAGTGTTTGCAATCTCGTCTACGACGTCCATACCCTCTACGACACGGCCAAATGCAGCATACTGGCCATCCAGATGCGGAGCATCCTGGTGCATGATGAAAAATTGGGAGCCCGCAGAATCCGGGTTCATGCTGCGCGCCATGGAGATAACACCGCGCGTGTGCGATGGGATTGTTAAATCCGTTGGAGGCAAATTCGCCCTTGATGCCGTAGCCCGGGCCATCCATGCCGGTCCCTTCGGGGCATCCGCCCTGAATCATAAAGCCGGGGATGATGCGATGAAAGGTCAATCCGTCATAAAATTTTTCGCTGACCAGCTTTTCAAAGTTTTTTTACAGTGCTCGGCGCTTTGTCCGGTTCAGCTGTAATTTGATCTGTTTTCCATTTTCCATGGTAATAACAACCATTTGATACGCCTCCTCGAAACTCTCAATGGCTCTACTTTACACTATAACGGCCCTTAAGAGCAAGCGCCAAAGGCAGCTAGAAACGCTTCGGCCGGCTCGGATAGCGATGCGCGTTTGTTTCGCGATGGCAGCAATGCGGGTGTATAGGCTTTCCTCCGCAATGGGGCGGAACAAAAGCCCGCCGGGGATGATGGCCATCGCGCTCTGCGGTACCAGGGCTACCCCCAGCCCCCATCCGCCCACAGCAGCAGTGCGCGCATCCTGGGTTTTTGTAGAACAGATCTGGCTCAAACCCGGCTTCCTGGCAAACAGAGGCAATGAGGTTTTCGAACCTACGGTACACAATCAGGGCCAGGAAGCCAGGGCCTTCACACTCAGCGTGCTTTCCCCGGCAAACCAGCCGGGCCGGGCGGCAGCTACCATCGGCTCGGCCTCCAAAAACCGGCACTGCATCCCATCCATGGGAAATGGGGTTCGCACGACGGCAATCTCGATCAGGTCGCGCCGCAAAAAGATCCAGCAGCTCATAGGTATTGCCCTCTTCCAGCTCAAAGCGTATTTCGGGATACTGGGCATGAAACGCACGCACATACGGCAGAAGGCGCGCGGAAGAGGACGATACCGTGCCGATGCGCAGCGTGCCCCTGCACCTTGCCCCGCAGCGCTGCAACCTCCTGCTTGGCCGTTTCGGAAAGCCTCTGCATCTGCTGCGCCCTTTTATACAGCGCCTGCCCGGCTGGGGTCAGCGTAATATGCCGTGCACCGCGCCAAAACAGAGGGGTGCCAAGCTCCTCTTCCAGCGATTTCATTTGACAGCTGAGCGGTGGCTGGGCCATATGCAGCCGTTTGGCTGCTGCGCTGATGGTTCCCTCCACGACGGCCATAAAAGGCCTGTAACTGTTTGAGCTCCATGACACACTCCATATAAAATAAAATAGTTTCTATATTTATTATATGAAATATATAGAATATGCCATGCTACAATGAAAACAAAGAACCATAGAAGGAAGGAGCTTATATGCGGCGTCTGGCCGTCTATCTAAAGCATTATAAAAAAGAGATGATCCTAGGCCCTATCTTCAAGCTAATAGAGGCGGTCTTTGAATTGATCGTGCCGCTTGTCATGGCACGCATCATAGACGTAGGCATTGCCACGCAGGACGGCGGCTATGTGCTGAAGATGGGGGTATTGCTGTTTTTTCTTAGGTGCGTTAGGGCTCATGTGCGCGCTGATCTGCCAATACTGTGCTGCGCGCTGTTCCCAGGGGTTCGGCACCGAGCTGCGCAGCGCCTTTTTTCCGGCATATCAACCGCTTTTTCCCATGCCGAGCTGGATAAGCTTGGCACGCCGTCGCTCATCACGCGCATTACCAGCGACATCAACCAAGCACAGCTTTCCGTGGCAATGATGATCCGGCTTGTGATCCGTTCGCCGTTTTTGGTGCTGGGCGCCATCGTGATGGCCTTTACCATCGACGCCAAAGCTCGCGCTTTTCTTTCTCTTGGCGCGGGGCTGACTGCAGCGGTGCTGTATGGCATTTTGCATGCTACCGTACCACTGTACCGCACCATCCAGAAAAAACTGGATCATGTGGGCCTAGTGACAAGAGAAAGCCTGGAGGGGGCGCGTGTAATCCGTGCCTTTGCTCGGCAGAAAGACGATGCGCAGCGCATGGCGGATGCCAGCGCCCAGCTGCGCCGCAGCGCTGTGCGGGCCGGGCGCATCTCCGCCCTGTTGAACCCGCTGACCTATGTTATCATCAACGGCACGGTGCTGTGCGTACTCTGGTTCGGCGGGCTGGAGGTAAACGCCGGCCGCCTGACACAGGGCGAGGTCATCGCACTAATCAACTACCTTTCGCAGATCCTCTTGGCGCTGATTGCCTTGGCCAACCTCATCGTGATCCTTTCCAAGGGATACGCCAGCGCGCACCGCATTGCAGACGTGCTGGCCGTAGAGCCTTTCTGGCCGATCCCTGTAACCCCAAAGTGTTTTGCCCAAAGCGGCGTACCCAAGATCGAATTTGACCATGTGGTGTTCTGCTATCCCGGCGCGCAAGCCCCAGCCTTTCGGACTGTACAGTCTCCATTGCCAAAGGCAGCACCGTCGGCCTCATTGGCGGCACCGGCGCAGGCAAATCCAGCTTTGTGAATCTGATTCCCCGGTTTTACGATGTGCAGCAAGGCGCCGTGCGGGTGGATGGCGTGGATGTGCGCCGGCAATCCATGGCTGCGCTGCGGCAAAAGATCGGCCTGGTGCCGCAAAACGCCGTACTGTTTTCCGGCACGCTGCGGGAAAACCTGCAATGGGGCCGGCCGGACGCGGACGACGACGCGCTATGGCATGCGCTTTGCATGGCGCAGGCAGAATCTTTTGTACGCGCCATGCCAGAGGGCTGGAATCCCGTATTGCCCAAGGCGGCCGCAATCTATCCGGCGGGCAGCGGCAACGGCTGACCATTGCGCGCGCCTTGGTACGGCAGCCAGAGATCCTGATATTGGACGACAGCGCCAGCGCCCTGGACCTGGCCACAGACGCAGCGCTGCGCCAATCTCTATCCGATTTCCGGGGACGGTGTTGATGATCTCCCAGCGAGCGAGCACCCTACGGCAGTGTGACCAGATCCTGGTGTTTGAGGATGGGCGCATCGTCGGCCAGGCAGCCACGAAACGCTGATGGCGCAATGCGCCATCTACCGTGAAATCGTAGCCTCCCAAACCCAAGCGCAAGGAGGACAGCAATGAAAAAATCCGCAATGAAACAAAAACCCGTCCTGGGCCGCATTTTGCAGAGCATTGCGCCGTATCGGCTGACTCTGCTGATTGCACTTATCAGCGGCATCATGTATGTGGTGCTAACGCTATGGGCGCCCGTTGTCATCGGATGGGCGGTGGATCTGCTGCTGGGCACTGGGCTGGTACAGTTTGGCGGCGTAGTGCGCTATCTTCTGCTTTTGGGCGCCATGATCGGCCTGGCCGCTCTGTTTCAGTGGGCCATGACGCTGTGCACCAAACCATATCACCTTTCACACCGTACACAGCCTGCGGGCACGCATGGCGGAAAAAGCTGCAGCGCGTGCCGCTGAAAACCATCGACAACCATGCGCACGGCGATCTGATTGCACGCATGACCACCGACATCGATACGGTATCCGATGGGCTCTTGCAGGGCTTTGCGCAGCTGTTTACCGGCGCACTGACAATCCCTAGGCACGTTGGGCTTTAT
>VOFH01003712.1_pt1 | contig 18359 bp, 28 predicted proteins | sample 5384091 | NCBI WGS metagenome assembly VOFH01 (sample SAMN12384727, study PRJNA508395) | human gut metagenome | isolation source: healthy gut G | host: Homo sapiens
CAGTTGGCGTTAAATTCTATGACAAAGACGGAAAGGAATTCGTTCAACCGGCGGAACTACCAGATATCTATGCATCGACTTAAGTGGCAAGGCAGAGATTCAAATAAAAGTTGAGATCGTTACCATAATGGCGATATTGACAACCCAATGTACGGCCAACCGGCGCATCCCACATCTTCGGACCGCAGAGGGGGCGCTGATGAGGCAATGGTACTGAGCTGGATGAAGGTATCAAGAATTTAAGCCGTGCTATTACAGAAGCAATTGGCAAAGACATCAGTGAAGTTCCGGGAACCGGCGCAGCAGCAGGCGCTATGGGCGCAGGCATGATCGCTTTCTTTGGCTCCCGTCTGCAGATGGGCATCCAGACAGTTCTGGACACTGTAAAGTTTGATGAAATGATCAGTGATGCTGATTACATTATCACCGGTGAAGGAAAGCTGGATTCCCCCAGAGCCTTCGCGGCAAAGTTGTGATCGGTATTGCAGAGCGTGCAAAGAAACAGGATAAAAATGTGATCGCTGTTGTAGGCGGTGCAGATGATGCAGAGATCGATAAGGCATACGAAATGGGTGTAACTGCCGTATTCCTATCAACCGTTTGCCTCAGGACTTCTCCATAAGCCGTCATCACAGCAAGGAGAACCTGGCTTATACAGTAGATAACGTTTTTAAGACTGATCGCTGCAAAATAAAAATATAATTTAACATAAGGGGATACTGAATGAACATTCTGAAAAGCGTGAAAAAAAAATTCCTGGTGGTTTAATGGTAGTTCCGTTGCTGTTAGGTGCAATTATTAATACATTTTTGGCGGTACGATCTGGACCATGTTTGATGGTACATTTACTACATACCTTTGGAAATCAGGTGCAATACCGATCCTGGCAGTGTTCATTTTCTGTAATGCAACAACCATCAACTTCAAAAAAGCAGGCGTTACCGTTTATAAAGGCGTTGTAATTACCGCTGTTAAAGTTGGTGTTGGTATTATCATTGGTCTGATCTGTGGTAAGCTGTTTGGCGAAGCAGGTTTCCTGGGACTGTCCACACTGGCGATCGTAGGTGCCCTGGCAAACTCAATGGTGGTCTGTACGCAGCATTAGCTGGTGAGTATGGTGATGCAACAGACGTAGGTGCTGTTTCTATCCTTTCTATCAACGATGGTCCTTTCTTTACCATGGTAGCTTTAGGTGCTGCTGGTGTTGCAAAAATCCCAATGTCCGTACTTGTAGGCTGTATCATTCCTGTAATCGTTGGCTGTATCATGGGTAACTTAGATGAAGACATCCGTAAGTTCTGCGAACCAGGTGCTTCTATGCTGATCCCATTTTTTCGCATTCCCTCTGGGCGCTGGCTTAAACATCATGAACCTGATCAAGGCAGGTGGCCCTGGAATCCTTTTAGGTGTTGGCTGTACTCTTATTACAGGTCTGGTTGGATACCTTGTATACAAGCTGTTAAAGAATGGATCATCCGGAAGTTGGTGGTGCTATTGGTACAACAGGGGAAATGCAGCAGCAACTCCTGCAGCTGTAGATGTACCTTAGCAGTATGAAGCAGCAACTGCTGTTTGCTGGCATATACCATTTTTAGGTAGATGTGGTATAGTAAATAGAGAAAAATCATCATTCCATTTTTCAGGAGGCAGATATGAGCGAAAAAAGATCGTGGGTATCACCATGGGGATCCGCCAGCATCGGACCGGAGATCACCGTAAAAAGCATTTGCAGATAAGTCTTTATATGACCTGTGCAACCCGGTAGTAGTAGGCGATGCCAGCGTAATGGAAGCAGCACTTCCGGTCGTAGGACATACAGAAATGAAGATCAATGCCATTAAAAGATGTTTCAGAGGCAAAATATGAATACGGAACCATTGATGTGCTGGATATGGGGCTGGTTGATATGGCACAGTTAAAAAGAGGGGAAGTTTCCGCTATGTGCGGAGATGCCGCTTTTAAATATGTAACAAAGGTCATTGAACTGGCTATGGATAAAAAGGTAGACGCTACTGTTACCAATGCATTTAATAAAGAAGCAGTAAATCTTGCAGGACATCATTATTCCGGACATACAGAGATCTACGCAGATATGACCGGAACTAAGAACTATACTATGATGCTGGCGCATGAAAATTTACGTGTAGTCCATGTTTCTACCCATGTTTCCCTGCGTGAAGCCTGCGACCGCGTAAAAAAAAACAGCGTGTATTAGACGTGATCCGTATTGCGGACAAGGCATGGGCGATCTGGGCATTAAGGAGCCAAAGATCGGTGTAGCTGGTTTGAACCCACACAGCGGTGAACACGGTTTGTTTGGAAGAGAAGAGATCGATGAGATCATCCCTGCAATTGAGGCAGCAAAGGCAGAAGGCATCAATGCAGACGGACCTGTACCGCCAGACACAGTATTTTCCAAGGCAAGAGGCGGCTGGTACGACATCGTAGTTGCCATGTACCATGACCAGGGCCACATCCCGTTAAAGGTAGTAGGCTTTGTATACAATCATGAGAAGAAAGCGTGGGATGCAGTGGCTGGTGTAAACATTACCTTAGACTGCCCATCATCCGTGTATCTGTAGACCACGGAACTGCATTTGACCAGGCTGGAACCGGTAAGGCAAGTGAATTAAGTCTTAGAAATTCCATTGAATATGCAGTCATGTTTGCAAATAATAAGAAGTAAGGATGTTATGACGTTACAGACATGGTAGGCACTTTTGGAACAGAAAGTGCCGTACGATAACGTAGTGGTAGTGGGAATTTGCCGTATTTAAATGCGAAGCCACGGCAAATTCCGTTGCTGGTCATGCAACGCATGAACAGTAACGTTATGACTGAACTGTAATAAAAAAATACGGAAAAGGTCTTGCATTTAAGACCTTTTTTTTGCTAGAATAACTATTCGTGACATATTAAATCCTTGCTCCTGAAACTGAAAGCAGGGGCCAGAGACCACAAGGAGGTAAAACAAGATGAACAAGTACGAATTAACCGTTGTTCTGAATGAAGCTTGAAGACGAAGAGCGTGCAGCAGCAATCGAAAAGGTAAAAGGTTACATCACCCGTTTCGGTGGCACTGTGACCAACGTAGATGAGTGGGGTAAGAAGAGACTTGCTTATGAGATCCAGAAAGTCTCATGAAGCATACTACTACTTCATCCAGTTTGAGTCCGATTCTGTATGCCCCTAACGAAGTAGAAGCTCACGTTCGTATTATGGAACCAGTGATCAGATACTTATGCGTTAAGGCTGAGGCATAAGAAATACCAGACCGTGAAAACGGAAAAAAAGGAGATGTGACCGTATGAACAGAGTTATCTTAATGGGCAGATTAACAAGAGATCCAGGAAGTAAGATATTCACAGGGAGAGCGTTCTATGGCAATTGCCAGATACACTCTTGCAGTGGACAGAAGAGGCCGCAGAGGTCAGGAGGGAAGTGACCAGACTGCAGATTTCATTAACTGTGTGGCATTTGACCGCGCAGGTGAGTTTGCAGAAAAGTATTTCCGTCAGGGCATGCGTGTGCTGGTTTCCGGAAGGCTTCAGACAGGCAGCTATGTAAATAAAGACGGTCAGAGAGTATACACCACCGAAGTCATCCTTGATGACCAGGAATTCGCAGACAGTAAGGGTGCGGCATCTGATATGGGCGGCTATGGACAGTCAGCTCCATCTCAGAGACCGGCTCCTACCAGTGCGATTGGTGATGGGTTTATGAACATTCCTGATGGAGTGGAGGACGAAGGACTTCCATTTAACTAGGCTCTATTATGCCGGATATGTTCCATGGTTAATAATAAAGGAGGACAACACCAATGGCATTTAATAAAACAGATAGACCAGAGGGCGCTAAGATGAGAAGACCAGGCGGAATGCGCAGAAGAAAAAAGTTTGCGTTTTCTGTGGTGATAAGAACGGCGTTATCGATTACAAGGACACTAACAAATTAAAGAGATACGTATCTGAGAGAGGTAAAATCCTTCCCCGCCGTATCACCGGCAACTGCGCAAAGCATCAGAGAGCTTTAACTGTAGCTATCAAGCGCGCTCGCCACATCGCACTCATGCCATATGTTTGCGAATAATATTTGATTAAAATATGTAGATATTTTGGGACTCTGCGTGAGGAGATCATGCAGGGTCTTTTTATACGTCTGGAAGAAACGGTTGATGTTTTGACCTGGGATCAGATGCATTATGTATTCAAAAAAGTAAAGTAAAATATATTCTGGCCATGTAAGGCACAGATAATAATTGTTTCAATAAGTAACACCCAGATGGCTAGCATAAGTTGACGAAAAGCTATCTGGGTGTTACAATTCTATACAGTTTTGGCAGAAGCCGGAGTTTCTCCTGATGAACAGGATTGTGTAAAAAGCGATTATTTAAAACGGAATTATGGAAGATAATCATACCAGGAAGGTGTGAACGCTACAGTAAGGGCGATTCATATCTTCCTGTTTCATTTATGGTGATGTCCCCGCCGGTGACATGTACGTTTATTGTATAGGCGCGATGGTGCATCAACGGTCAGGTTTAAACATGAAAGGAGAAAGAGGGAAGTGAAAAAAGAACTGGAAAAAGTTTTATTAACAATAACAGCAGTCCTGATGGCAGCAGGTCTTGCAGGCTGTGGAAAAGGAAATGCAACGGGAAATACAGCAGGACAGGCAGAGCAGCAGGCTGAAAGTACCAAAGAGCAAAAGAATCAGTCACAGACAGAAGATACAGGGAAAAAAGACTCTGTTATCGTAGTCATGGGACCGTCCTCAGAGCCGGAGGCAGGTTTTCGATCCGGTGTATGGCTGGGGCGCGGGGGAACATGTCCATGAGCCGCTGATCCAGAGTACATTGACAGTGACTAACAAGGATCTGACCATCGGTTATGACCTGGCAACAGATATGAAAACTTCAGAGGATGGTATGACCTGGACTGTGACCATTCGCCCGGATGTGAAATTTACAGACGGGGAACCGCTGACAGCAGAGGATGTGGCATTTACCTACAATATGCTTCGGGATAACAGCACTGTAAATGATTTTACCATGCTGGATAAGGCAGAGGCTGCAGATGATGTGACCGTGGTATTTCATATGAAACGGCCTTATTCCATCTGGCCATATACCATGGCGATCACAGGTATCCTTCCGGAACATGCTTACGGACCTGATTATGGACAGCATCCTATTGGTTCCGGCCGTTATATTATGAAACAGTGGGATAAGGGACAGCAGGTTATCTTTGAGGCAAACCCGGATTATTATGGGGAAGCTCCGAAAATGAAACAGGTAACGGTTCTGTTTATGGAAGAAGATGCTGCTTTTGCGGCAGTCCAGGCTGGACAGGCAGATCTTTGCATACACAGCAGCTTCTTATGCTGACCTGACTGTAGACGGATATGATCTTTTAGCGTTTAAAACAGTAGATAACCGGGGATTTAACCTTCCGGCTGTTCCTTCCGGTGCAGTAAACGGAGATGGTGTGGCGGCAGGGAATGATTTTACCAGTGATGTAAAAGTGCGCATAGCCATTAACCTGGGCATTGACCGGGAAGAAATGATCGAGCATGTGTTAAATGGATACGGCAGCCCTGCTTACAGTGTCTGCGATAAGATGCCATGGTACAATCCGGACTCTGAAACTTCCTATGACCCGGAAGCGGCAAAAGCCCTGTTAGAGGAAGCCGGATGGACAGAAGGAAAAGACGGAATCAGGGAAAAAGATGGCGTTCAGGCAGGTTTTACACTTTTATATCCTGCAAGTGACTCTGTCCGCCAGGCACTGGCAGCAGATACAGCCAACCAGTTAAAAAGAACTTGGTATCCAGGTGTCCATTGAAGGCGTAGGCTGGGATACCGCTTATGACAGAGCACAGTCCACTCCTCTTATGTGGGGCTGGGGTGCCCATACACCAATGGAATTTTACAATATTTATCATACAGCCCAGAACGGCTCTTTTGCAGAGTATTCCCCATATTCCAATAAAAAGTGGACGAATACATGGATCAGGCCCTTGAAAGCCAGTCTCTGGAAGAGTCCTATGACCTTTGGAAAAAAAGCACAGTGGGATGGTGAAAACGGGTTACCCAGGATGGGGATATCCCGTGGATCTGGCTGGTGAACATTGATCATCTTTACTGGTCAGAAATGGGCTTCATGTAGCTGACCAGAAGCTTCATCCCCACGGCCATGGCTGGACGATTGTGAATAATGTGGACCAGTGGACCTGGGAATAAAGTGTACAGAAAAAGAAAATACCATGGCTGGATAACAGTTGCGGAAAATAGGAGCAGGCAGGTTTGAAGAAACAGGTTATATTTATCAGTAAAAATTTCATACGGATGCTGGTCCTTCTCATTTTTGTAAGCATAGGGGCCTTTGCCCTGGTTTCCATGACCCACTGGATCCATTGCAGACCAATGTAGGACAGGCAGCTCTGGGCTCCATGGCCCGGAGCAGATCGAAAGGCTGCGGCTTTACTGGGGTGAAGGGATACCGCCATTAAAACGCTATCTTGCATGGGCGGGGGACTTTATCTGTGGAAACATGGGAACTTCTCTTTTGTATCATCAGCCTGTGGCAAAGGTGAAGATCCGTTTTGCCAGTTCTGTATGGCTGATGGCAGCTGCGTGGATCTTATCCGGTGTTGCAGGTGTGATCCTTGAATGGCGGCTGGTGCCAGAAAGGGAAGCCTGGCAGACCGGGTGATATCTGCTTATGCCCTGGTCACAGCCAGTACACCGGCTTTCTGGGTGGCTCTGGTACTCCTTATGGTGTTTGCGGTGTGGTTAAAAGTCCTTCCTGTGGGATTGAGTGTTCCAATAGGCGCAGATGCGGCCGCTGTTTCCATAGCAGACCGTATCCGTCATGGCATATTGCCGGCAGCGGCTTTAAGCCTTACAGGTATTTTAATATCACGCTTCACACAAGAGAAAAGATGATACAGGTCATGGAAAGCGATTATGTGTGCTTTTGCAAGGGCCAGAGGCGAAAGCCTGGGTTCTATTGTTTTCAGACATGGGCTTCGCAATATGATCCTTCCGGCATTAACACTGCAGTTCGCTTCGATCAGCGAGATTTTTGGCGGTTCTGTTCTTGTGGAACAGGTATTTTCCTATCCGGGGCTGGGACAGGCGGCAGTAAGCGCCGGTCTTGGAAGTGATATTCCGCTGTTAATGGGAATTACCATGATCGGCGCGGCAATAGTGTTTGCAGGTAATTTTATTGCAGATATTTTATATGAGATCATAGACCCCAGAATGCGGAAGAACAGCCAAAAAGTAAGTGAATGAAAGATTCCGGGCGCACACATCAGACCGGGGATGAAAGGTAATGATAATTTGAAGAAGCATTTGAAACGTACAGAAGGAATAAGCAGCAGGCGCATATTTATAACAGCGCTTACGGCGGCAGCGGTACTGATCCTTTGGGGCAGTGCTGGTTTTGGGGTCTGTTTGAAGGAACAGGCATTGACCACGGATTTTTACCAGGAAAAATATAGCACCCTGTATACAATATCCTTTTGGGACAGACTGGATGGGGCGTGATATGTTTGTACAATGCCCTTACAGGTTTATCTTTAAGTATACGTATCGGCCTGATTACATCTGTGTTCAGTTCTGTTATTGCAGTAGGACTGGGACTTGCCTGTGCAGCAGGTGGAAAATGGGCAGATAGCTTTATAAGCGGTCTTATTGACGTGGTAATGGGTATTCCCCATATTCTGCTTTGCTTTTGATCTCATTCGCATTGGGAAAAGGCTTAAAGGGTGTAGCTGTGGGGATCGTCCTGACTCACTGGACTTCTTTAACCAGACTGATCCAAGGGGAAGTATTGCAGCTGAGGGAAAGCCATTTTATAAAGATCGCAGAGAAAATGGGCATGAGCCCATGGCAGATCGGGATCAGACATATGATGCCCCATCTGCTTCCCCAGGTGCTGGTGGGGAATGGTGCTTATGTTCCCTCATGCCATATTACATGAAGCAAGTATTACATTTTAGGCTTTGGTCTGTCGCCGGAACAGCCTGCGATCGGGGTGATCCTTTCTGAAAGCATGAAATACCTGACGATGGGAAAACGGTGGCTGGCCTTGTTCCCGGGGCTTTTGCTTGTGTTAGTGGTCATAATGTTTCATGTGATCGGGGGATACGTTAAACAGTCTTCTGGACCCGTCCAGGGCTCATGAATAGAGAAATGCAAAGAAGGCAGAAGGGAGGCATAGGTGCAGATGGAAGATTTACAAAGAGAAGAACTTCTTCGTATTGAACATTTATCCGTTACATTTACCCAGTATGACGGCTGGTTTTCCAGAAAAACACTGCCTGTGATCCGGGATTTAAGCCTTAAGGTTTCCCGTGGGGAAATGGTGGCTGTGGTTGGCTCCAGCGGCTCCGGGAAAAGTCTTCTGGCTCATGCAGTCATGGGTGTACTTCCTTATAATGGAAGCTGCGGGGAGATATTTATTATAAAGGAAAGCAGCTGACCACAAAAAGGATAAAAAGCAGCTGCGGGGCAATAAGATCGTTCTGGTCCCACAAAGTGTGTCTTATCTGGACCCATTGATGAAAGTGGGAGAGCAGGTAGCTGGCGGTAAAGACCGGATCGGCCTGGAAAAAAGCAGGAAGGCTTTGACAAGGTATGGTCTTGATAAAGAAGTGGATAATATGTATCCCTTTGAACTTTCCGGTGGAATGGCAAGGCAGGTTCTGATCGGAACCGCAGTGGTAGAAAAGCCGGAGCTGGTGATCGCAGATGAACCAACCCTGGACTTCATATGGAAGCGGCAGTCCGGGTCTTATCCCATTTTCGGGAGATCGCAGATGAGGGAGCAGGTGTACTTCTGATCACATGATCTGGAGCTGGCGCTGAAAACAGCGGACCGGATCGTTGTATTTTTGCGGGAACTGCTGTGGAAGAGGCGGCATGCGTGGATTTTAACCAGGAAGCGGCATTGCGCCATCCATATACCAGGGCGTTGTTTCGGGCGATGCCGGAGCATGGATTTGCACCGGAGCCGGGGATCCAGCCTTATGTGAGAGATCTGCCTGAGGGTGTCTTATGGTCCAAGATGTCCGAAATACAGGGAAGAATGCAGTAAAGACATCCCTATGTACCTTATCAGGGGGGACTGGTGCGGTGTATCTGTCCGGGGGATGAAAGGAGATTTTACCTGGAATATTATCGAAATCAGAGGTATTGAAGGAGAAAATGACGTCAGAACCCAGTTCTGGTGAATGCAGTGTATGTGGAAAGGAAGGCGCAGGCTTATGAAATTAGAAGCAAAAAGACCTGTCATTCCGCTACCATAAAGGAAAACAGGCAGATATTAAATCATGTATCTGTAAGCTTTGACAGCAAGGATCGTCTGGGGCTGGCAGCACCCAGCGGATTTGGAAAAACTACGTTTTGTAAGATACTTGCAGGTTATGAACAGCCGGATAAAGGTCAGGTTTTGTTAGATGGAAAGCCCCTTTCCCAATATAAGGGTTACTGCCGGTGCAGTTGATCTGGCAGCATCCCCAGGAAGCGGTCAATCCCAGAAGAAGGATGAAGACCGTTCTGGGAAGAAGGCGGTGTGCTGGATGAACGGCTGATCCGGGGACTTAGGGATCGAGAAGGAATGGCTGGAGCGGTATCCGGGGAATTATCCGGAGGAGAGCTGCAGAGATTTTGCATTGCAAAGGGCTTTAGGTGAGAAGACCAGATTTCTCCTGGCAGATGAGATCACAGCTATGCTGGATCTGATCACACAGAGCCAGATCTGGAATTTTCTGCTGGAGGAAGTGAGAAGCCGGGAAGTCGGGCTTTTGGTAGTCAGTCATACAGATTCACTGCTTGACTGGATCGGTACGGACCGGATCCAATTGTAGGGATCCAGGTACCGGCAGATTGTTTCTTGTATCGGTGGATTTCTGATAGAGTAATTGTTGATAAAGGAAGGAGAATGAAGCATGGATGTGCATAAGATGCTGGAACAGGTAAAGGCAGGGCCAGCTGGATATTGCAGAGGCAGAAGAAAAGTTAAAAGATCTGCCCTATGAGGATCTGGGCTATGCAAAGCTGGATCATCACAGGAAGCTGCGTTCCGGTTTTGGCGAAACCATTTTCTGCCAGGGAAAGCCGGACCCGTATTTGAAAGAGATATTCCTGAAATTTTATGAAAGGGACGGGGAAGTCCTTGGAACCAGAGCCAGCAAGGAGCAGTATGAGCTGATCCGTTCTCTGGTGCCGGCAGCAGTTTATGATCCTATTTCCCGTATTGTAAAGGTGGAAAAGCCGGATAAGGAGCATGTGGGATGTGTGGCAGTTTGTACTGGTGGTACAGCAGATATCCCGGTGGCAGAGGAGGCAGCCCAGACAGCGGAGTATTTTGGCACAAAGGTAGACCGCATCTATGATGTGGGAGTTGCAGGCATTCACAGGCTGTTAAGCCAGAGAGAGCGTATTTCCAAAGCAAACTGCATTATCGCAGTAGCAGGAATGGAGGGGCTCTTGGAACTGTGATTGCAGGACTGGCAGATGCACCGGTGATCGCAGTACCTACATCTGTGGGGTATGGGGCCAGCTTCCATGGTCTGTCAGCTCTTCTTACCATGATCAATTCCTGTGCAAATGGAATTTCGGTAGTAAATATTGATAATGGCTATGGAGCCGGATACATTGCAACACAAATAAACAGAATGGCGGTGAAGAAATAATAAGAAAAAAACATTATATCTGAGTGTAATTCAGGAATCAGCGGTGATATGACTGTAGGAGCGCTTCTTGATCTGGGGCAGACAGAAAGGTGCTGGAGGATGCGCTGGCAAGTCTGGGGGTAGATGGCTATCATCTGCATTTTGGAACAACGGAGAAATGCGGCATCAAGGCCTATGATTTTGATGTGCATCTGGAGTATGAAGAGCATGAACACGACCATGGAGATCACGATCACGGCCATGATCACGCACATGCACATGTTCATGAGGACGGTACAGAGTACAGCCACGAGCATTGCCACGATCATGAGCACGAACACACTCATGAGCACAGCCATGAAGAGTGTACAGAACACGTACATGATCATGAACACACCCATACACATACCAATGAGGATGGCACAGAGCATGCACATGAGCATTGCCACGATCACGGACATACTCACGACCATGGAGATCGTGATCGTGTACATACCCATGACCATGGAGACCACGACCACGTACATACTCATGACCACATGCACCCACATACTCACCGCAATCTCTATGATATTTACACCATTATCGACCGTCTGCAGTCTTCAGATAAGGTAAAGCAGCTGGCAAGACGTATTTTTGAGATCGTGGCAGAGGCTGAGTCAAAGGCCCATGGTCTTCCAATCGACCAGGTACATTTCCACGAAGTTGGGGCGTCGACTCTATTGTTGATATTATCAGTACAGCAGTATGCCTGGATAATCTGGGCATCGAAAAAGTCATTGTTTCCCCACTTGCAGAAGGTCAGGGATATGTAAGGTGCCAGCATGGCACACTGCCGGTTCCGGTGCCGGCTACAGCTAATATTGCACAGGCATACGGTCTGAAGCTGCGTTTACAGAAACACCAGGAGAAATGGTCACACCTACTGGTGCAGCGATCGCAGCAGCACTGGGTACCGGTGCTTCCATGCCAAAGAACTATCGCATTGTAAAAATCGGTATTGGGGCTGGAAATAAGGATTTTGACCATGCAAACATCCTCCGCGCCATGATCATTGAAGAAGAGGAAGAAGAAAAAACAGACAGCTTAGAGCTGTTAGAGACTAATTTAGATGACTGTACAGGAGAAGTGCTGGGATATACCATGAACCTGCTGTTAAAGGCTGGTGCAAATGATGTATGGTATACACCGATTTATATGAAAAAGAACCGTCCGGCTTATATGCTTTCTGTATTATGCCGTGAAAGCAGCCGCGAGACTATGGAAGATATTATTTTTACTCATACCACATCTATTGGCATCCGCCGTTTTTTCGGCGCAGCGCACTGCCCTGGACCGAAAAAAAAAGGATCCAGGTGGAAACAGTTTATGGAGCAGCGGATGTAAAGGTTTGCAGTTATAAGGGAAAGCAATACTGCTATCCAGAATATGACAGTGTTTCAGCAATATGTGATAAGCAGGGAAATGTGGATTTTAATACTGTTTATGAAGCTGTGGAGAAAGCAGCAAAGGAACTGATATAAAGCAGGCTGCTCAGGCTAAGATCAGATCAGTCCGTAAAACGGTTACAGAGAGGTTCCGACAGCACGCTTACAAACAGGGACAGCAAAAACAGATAACCGGGGAAGACAAAAGTTTATTATAAGACCTACAGTAAAGGAGACCGGAAGGATGGAAGGACAGAATCACTCAGTAAAAGAAAGACTGGAACAGTTAGAAACATTTATGGGAAAGTACACAGCAGCAGGGGGGAAAGACCTTTGTGTAGCTTTCTCCGGCGGCGTGGACAGCAGTCTGATCTTAAAGGCTGCTGTAAAAGCAGCTGCAAAAGACGGCAGCAAGGTTTTTGCAGTTACCTTTGACAGCCGCCTGCATCCTTCATGTGACCTGGAGATCGCAAACCGGGTGGCAGCAGAGCTTGGGGGTGTTCACAAGGTAATACATGTAAATGAACTGGAGCAGGAAGCCATCCGAATGAACCCGGTGAACCGTTGTTATCTGTGCAAAAAAGCATCTGTTTGTAAATTTAAAGGAAATGGCAAAAGCCTTGGCGCTGAGACTGTTATGGACGGAACCAATGAGGATGACCACCATGTATACCGCCCGGGTATCCAGGCATTAAAAGAACTGGGCATCGTCAGTCCGCTGGCGCAGCTGCACATTACCAAAGCGGAAGTAAAAGCCATGGCAAAGGAATGGGGCATTTCTGTAGCGTCCCGCCCGTCAACCCCATGTATGGCAACCAGACTGCCGTATAATACGCCGATCGACTATGATGTTATGAAGCAGATCGAAGCAGGCGAAGGCTATTTAAGAGAGCTGTTAGGAGGAAATGTCCGCCTACGCCTTCATGGAAATGTAGTGCGTATTGAGGCAGACAAGACCTCATTTGGAAAGCTGTTAGAGCATGGAGATGAGATTGTAAAGACATTAAAGGATCTTGGTTTTGTATACATTACCATGGATCTGGAAGGCTTTCGTTCCGGCAGCATGGATGTTGGTCTGGATAAATAATAGAAGCAGACACATCGGCTGCATGAATAGCAAAAGAACAGCAGAGTAGCAAAGAAACAGCAGAACAGCAAAAAGCTCCTCAGCCCAATTACCTGGGCGGGGGAGTTTTTTTTGCTGTTCTATAGATATTGTGTGATGTGTCTCTGCAAATAAACCGACGTTGGCGCATCCTACAGGTATATTCTGCTTAGTGTGTAGCACCTTCTGCAGTCAGGATATCGTTTTCATTTTCACCAATAGCAGCAATGGCAGCTTCAATCCCTTTTGCAATATCCTGTAAATTCATGGATGGTACAGACGGACGGTTTACTACCTGGCTTGGGATGAAAGGAACGCATAAAGCCGCCTCTGACTCCCGGATAGCTTTTAGCCAGAGTATATAGAACACCGTACATCAGGTGGTTGCATACAAAGGTTCCGGCAGTGTTGGAAACGCTGGCAGGAAGTCCGGCATTCCGGATATTCTGTACCATAGCTTTAATAGGAAGAGTAGAAAAATAAGCAGGGGCCCCGTCTTTAAAGATGGGTACGTCAATAGGCTGGTTGCCTTCGTTGTCTTTGATGCGGGCATCATCTGTTAATGGCAACACGCTCCGGTGTCAGGTCAAAACGTCCTCCGGCCTGTCCGATGCAGAGAACGGCATCCGGTTTTTCTGCTTTAATGGCTTTTGCCACTGTGTCAATGGATCTTCCGAAAACAGTAGGTACTTCCAGCTTTACTACCTGGACAGCACCAACAGTACCGGAAACAAGTTTTACAGCCTCTAAAGCCGGATTGACCGGATCTCCGCCAAATGGGTCAAATGCAGTGAGAAGAAGTTTCATAGTATATCATCCTTTTCTGAGAAATTGTCGAAAAATGTTTTACCGGATATTCAAAAAAATTAAGATTTATCCGGTAAACTTTGTTAAAATTAGTTATATTTTTTATGCAGTATATGCAAAAAAAGAACAATATTTTAACGAAATGCCAGAGTATACATTAATACAATGTGAACAGCAAGCATCACCAACGCAACAGGCAGCTGGCTTAAGATAACAATGTATTTGTTCTTTGTTTCAAGAAGGGCTGCAGGCAGAATATTAAAGTTAGCTGCCATAGGAGTCATTAAAGTACCGCAGTAGCCTGCTGTCAGGCCAAGTGCGCCTACAACCACAGGGTCAGCCCCCTGGGCGAATCAAAAACGGATGCCGATGCCTACGGTGATAACAGAGAAAGCGGCAAAGCCATTACCCATGATCATGGTAAATAAAGCCATGGAGATACAGTAAACAGCAGTAGCTGCAAACAGGTTTCCGGCCGGGATCACGGCGCTTACGCCGCTTGCGATCACATCGCCTACACCGGCAGCTGTGAATACAGACCCCAGTGCTGCCAGGACCTGGGGAAGGATACCGGTAACACCTACATTGTCAGTGAGACGGGTACAGTCTTTTACCGCATAAACAGCCTTTGGCCTGAAAATGATAAAAGCAGTGACCAGGGCGATGGAGCCGGAGATACCGATAGCATTATTGGCACCAAAAGTACCTTTTAAGAAAGTAGCAACTAAAACAGCGCTGACAGCCAGTACCAGCGGCGGGATAAATACGCTGTAGCCAAGTCTGTCAGCAGCAGCACGGGTTTCTGCCTCTTTTGGCATATCGCTTTTGCTTGGGGCTACACGTTTAAATGCAGTAAGGATGGCTAAAAATACAACGCACAGACCGGTGATCCATTTTGGAAGATAAGGTCCCATGATAAAGGTAAATGCAAGAATGAACCAGAAAAGGGCGGTAGTGCCTTTTTTAACACAGGTATCATCTTTTAGGGCTTTCATGCCTGTTGCGATAAAATTAAGGCCGATAATGCAGTAGAAAACTTCTGCAACAATGGTGCTTATGTTCCAGGTCATATTATTTGTCCTCCTTGGTGGCTTTAGATGCCAGACGGCGTTTTAAAATCTGGTCAAAGATCAGGGCGTAGATAATGCCTGTAACAGCAGAGATCACAGCGATGGGAACAGACTGGCCTGCGATCTGGAGCGCGTCTACAGGATAACCCTGCTCGGTTAAGGTGGATACGATCAGCAGGGTGCCGGAAGCACCCATAAAGCAGTTTTGCGCGAAGAAGTTTCCGTAGTTCTCACTTCCGGCGCACATGCCTTTCGATCTGGTCTTCGGATTTCTCGTCCAGTTCCTTTGTACTGTACAACGGCTGCTGCCTGGGGCCATAGGATTGATCAGTGGGCGGATAAACTGGGGGTGGCCGCCGACACGCAGGGAGAAAGCAGAGGCAAAGGTACGGATGACCTGCCAGATGGCGATAAGCTTTCCAGTGGTCATGTTCTTTAAAGAACGGATAAAGTCCATTGCCTTATCTTTTAAACCATTCCGCTCACACAGGCCGATCACAGGCAGTGTAAGGATGAAAAGAGTGGCAGTGCGGTTGGTGATAAATGCGGTGCCAAGTGTGTTCAGGATATCCATAGGACTCATTCCGGCAACCAGTCCGGTGGCAAGGCCTGCCACAACGACTACAGCCAGAGTATCTAATTTCAGGATAAAGCCGATCACGACAATAAGTACACCAATTAATTTGATGATTTCCATTAAATAAAACCCTCCTGTTTAAAAATATAGTACACTATGGGTGTCAAAAAATCTTTAACACCTGCAGTATAGTAGGAGAATTGTAACATATTTATAATTTGCGGGCAAGGAGAAAGGTCTGGAAATAAGATACAGAGGGGTATTGGGAAAAATTGTCAAAAAAAAACGAAGAGTTTGTGAAAAGCATAACGCGCGTTAGGAAATTGTTAAGACAAAACGAACAAAAAAAAGTTAGAGTGTCTAAAAAAATTGCAAATAATGCAAAAATGCCATTGCTTATTTACAGGATATCGAGTATAATCTATTCAAGTTGTACAAAATCTGTAGGGATAGTTTCGCTATTTTCCAATTGTATTTATAAAAAAACAACAAAAAACACCGGAAAGTTTGATATACTATTGACAAGGAAAGGAAATACATTTTATGAAAGACTGGCAGTATATTCTGAGGAATCTTTCACTGCTTAGCCAGATGGGAATCTCTCTGGCAGCTCCGCTGCTGTTGTGTCTTTTTTTTTATGCAGCTGGCTTAACAGCCATTTTATGATAGGGGGATGGATCTATATCCCCGGCTTTATCATGGGCTTGAGGCTCATTTATGACGGCATATAAATTATACCTGGTCATTATGAAAGAACAGAAAACGACGAAAAAAAAGAAGAACAGGGGAACATGAGAGATCCTTTAACAGACATGTATAACTCATTGGGGATAGGCGCAGGTAAAAACGCATATCCGTGCAGCAGGGAGGTAGAAATATGAAGATCCAGCCGGCAGTAAAAAGAAACAGGACACATTGCATGCTGGAGTGGCGCAGGTACGATACTTATGATCGTCGCTTTTGCAATCTGTCATAAACTTTTTCCGGAGGCAATACCATTTGATCATAAAGGTAATTATTGGCGGCATCATTGGGACAGCTGTTGCAGTAGGAAACTTTTTTTCATTATGGGACTTACGGTGCAGAAGACGCATCCGGGGAGCAGAGTGATGAACAGGCCTACAAGAGTATGAAAATAAGTTACAGATACCGTTCCATGGCCCAGTTATTATGGATCGTTCTGGCAATGGTATTACCATTTGTTAATGCTATGGCGGGCATTATACCGCTGTTTTTCCCAAGTTTGAGCATTAAGCTTATTAACATTCTGGGAATAATAAAAGCAAAGCCAAATCTATAAGAAAGGAGATGAAAATGCGGATATGAATTTTAATATTTCAGGTGCTGCGGTTTATTTCAGGATCCCTACAGGCATACCTGTCCTTGGCGATTTCCTGATATCCGAAACACTGGTGGTCAGCTGGATCGTAATGATACTTATTACGGGACTGTGTATCTGGTTTACCAGGGACCTGAAGGTAGAGAATATATCAAACGGCAGGCAGTGGCCGAGATGCTGGTAGAACAGGCACAGAAGTTTGTGAGAAATAATACCGGCGGAACAAAGTTTGATAACCTGATCCCATTTGTGGCAGCTTTGTTTACGACCAGTGTAGTTTCCAATCTTATCAGCCTTACCGGTCTGAGAAGCCCTACAGCCTGATCTTTCCACAGAAGCAGCCTGGGCAGTGGTAGTGTTCATTATGATCACTTCCAATAAGATCAAGGCTGGCGGCATACTGGGATACTTAAAGGGCTTTACTACCCCGATCCCGGTCATGACACCATTTAATGTCCTGTCAGAACTGGCAACACCGGTAAGTATGGCGTGCCGTCATTTTGGAAATATTCTGTCTGGCGTTGTTATCAACGGGTTGATCTATGCAGCTTTGGCGGTAGCAACATCAGCGCTTCTTGGCTGGCTGCCAGGTGCGCTTGGGCAGGTCTTAGGAAGCATCCCATTCCTTGATGTGGGTATTCCGGCCATTCTGTCTGTCTACTTTGACTGGTTCTCCGGTTTCATGCAGGCATTCATTTTTAGTATGCTGACGATCATGTATATTGCAAATGCGGCAGAAGGTTAAAACACGCAGTAAGAAAATCTTATCAAAGATATTATTCACATTATTCTAGGAGGAAATTTATTATGACAGATTTTTCAGTTATTAGCAAAAGGTATTGCTTTTTAGCAGGTTGTGCTATCGGCGCTGGTGCTGCTCTGATCGCAGGTATCGGACCTGGTATTGGTGAAGGTAACGCAGTTTCAAAGGCACTGGAAGCGATCGGACGCCAGCCAGAGTGCAAGGGCGATGTAACCAGCACCATGTTACTTGGTTGTGCTATCGCAGAGACCACTGGTATTTACGGTTCGTTACCGGTCTGCTTCGATCTTCGTAGCACCTGGTGCTTTCATGAACTACCTGTCCTAAGTTTAACGAAACACTTACTGTTTCAAAGTCTACACATACAAATATAAATATGTGAAGACTTCACAAAAAAAACACAGAAGGCGGTTTCCACAGACAGGAGGGTAGAAAGATGCATGGAAACACAGGAATTAGTAACGATCATACCGTGGACTTTCATTGCCCAGATCTGCAACCTGTTCATCCAGTGCTGGCTGATCAAGAAATTCTTGTTCAAGCCGGTATGCGCGATCATCGAGAAGAGAAGAGCATTGGCTGATTCTC
>VOFH01003476.1_pt1 | contig 18357 bp, 36 predicted proteins | sample 5384091 | NCBI WGS metagenome assembly VOFH01 (sample SAMN12384727, study PRJNA508395) | human gut metagenome | isolation source: healthy gut G | host: Homo sapiens
TCAGTATGTGATGGAACGAGTCCCCCAAGGGTAAGCGACTCTACCTTTTTTTTGGACGAGGTGCAGAAGGTTCGGGACTGGCAGGATGCCGTGAATTCCTTTCCGCGTGGATCTGGATTGCGACATTTATGTGACCGGCTCCAACGCCTACCTGCTGTCCTCCGAACTGTCCACGTATCTGTCCGGGCGCTATGTGGAGATCAAGATGCTGCCGCTGTCCTTCCGTGAGTTTTGGACTTCCACGGCTATTTGCTGAGGAGTACAAAGCCCCCAACGGCACTATGAAACAGCGCGCCAAGGGAAAAGACGGCGAAGCGTATGAGCTGCGCGACCTGTTTGAAGCCTACGCACAGTTTGGCGGTATGCCCGCACTGGCCGAGGCGGAGCTGGATCAGGAGCGCGCCAATATGCTGCTGGATGGCATTTATTCCGCTGTGGTCGTGCGGGACATTCTGGAGCGCGGCAAACGGAAAGAACAGCGGGCCGTCACCGACGCGCTGCTGCTTCGCAAGATCATTCTGTTTCTGGCTGACAACATCGGCAACAACACCTCGGCTGCGTCCATCGGGCGCACCCTTGTCAGCGAGGGCCTGTTGGACGATGGCAGAAAGACCTGGCCTGCAGTGCAGACTATCTCCGCCTATCGACAACTGTTGAGTCCTATATCTTTTTATGAGGTCAATCGGTTTGACATCAAGGGAAAGGACTACCTGCGGACGTTGGGCAAATACTATATCGTCGATCCCGGCCTCCGCCACCTGTTAGAAACCGGGGCGGCGATGGGGGACACATTCTGGAAAACATCGTTTATTTTGAACTGCTGCGGCGTGGTTATGAGGTGGCCATCGGCAAGGTTGGCGAAAAGGAGATCGACTTCATCGCAACAAAGATGAATGAGAAAAGTATATCCAAGTCAACTGACAACATGAACGCCCCCGAAACCCGCGCACGGGAGCTTGCGCCGCTGCAAGCTGTGCAGGACAATTACGAGAAGATCGTGATTGCCATGGACTGCGACCTTATCAGCGACGTGGACGGTATCAAAATCGTAAAGGCGCTGGACTTCCTGCTCAGCGAAGTGTAACTAAAATCCGCTCTGAAAATCAGGGCGGATTTTTTGACACACGGCGGTATCCGCGATACCATGAAGCCATCAAAGGATATGGAGGTACACACCATGAAGCGAGGAAGTTTTGCAGCCGGTTTTCTTACCTGCCTGCTGTTGGCTGGCGTCACTACCACGGCGTATGCTGCCGGGATCATGGCCGAGCGCAGTACCCATCGCGTATTTGTCGATGGACGGGAAGTACAGATGGAAGCCTATGTCATCAACGGCAACAACTATGTGAAGCTGGGACATTGGCGAACAGGTCGGTTTCAATGTTTATTGGGACAGCGTTAACGGCTGTGTGCAGGTGGAAAGCGGAAAGCCCTACACCGGAAACCGCACCCCAGCAGACTGCCGCAGCACCCACAGACGGTTCCCGGTATGTTCCCAAGGTGGGTGATGTGATCCGCTGCGACGATGGCACGGACTACACTATTAAAGATGTGTCCCGCTGGAACAACAACGCCTTTTCCAGCGCACCGCTGGGAGAACTGCCTGCCGCCACCTGTGACTGGAGCAAGCTGCCCCAACCGGAAATGCCGAGAGCGGAGGCGCGTCACTTCACCAGCGGCGGGCAGGACTACCTATTCCAGCGCAATCTCTACGAAACACGCCGGATGCTCTATACCTTGTATAATGCCATCGGGGGGCAACCCGGAACATGGCAGAACGGCCAGCCGGTGAAATTCCCCAGCGGGAATGACAAGGTGAAGATCAACCTGACCATTCCCGCAGATGTCACGCCGCAGAGCTTTTGGCCGTGGCGCTCGGAGCAGATCACCCAGGGCTATTCAATTCCTGCCCGCCGGGGACTTACTCTATGGAGGCATGGAATGTCTACAAAAACGGCGTGTTTCAATACACTGAGTACAGCATCTATGTGAGCTGACAACTTCATATCTCAACGCGCGGGCGGTATGCAAAAAGCATACCGCCTTTTCTGTTTCCCAAAATCAATAAAAGGAGAAAATGCACATGAAAAAAACGATTGGTTTCCATGCTCCTTGCACTGGTAATGGTGCTGGGGATGCTCCCGGCCACGGCCCTTGCCGCCAGCAGTGAGGAGGAAGCCCTGGGCGAAGTCAATATCTACAACGGAGAACAGAAGCCTCCTATCTCCATCAATGGCCGCATCCGTGAGATGATCTATACCTATTTTAATTATGTGGACAGCAACGGCAGGACAAAGGAGATCCCCGCGTACTGCGTCAACCCCTAACACGCAAGGGCGTCCCGCAGACTGTTGGCCCCGGCGAGAGTATCAAATACACGCCAAGGAAAAGGGCAGCGATCCAAAGGTCGGGTATCATCGCCAACGGCTATCCTACCCGCGGCTTATCGGAAACTGAAGCTTTGGAGAACAAGTACCACGCCTACTATGCGACCAAGATGGCGCTGTGGTGCTACCTGCTCCCCCAACTGAACATCAACAACCTGGAAGGTCAATCCCAATCTCACAGGAAAAGAGCTTCAGCGGGCACAGGCCATCCTTGCCGCAGCCAGGACATCTATGTGCGCGGCACGGCATGGAACAAGGTCTACTCGCCCCGCGTTACCGCTACCCCTGACCGGGACACCGCCTATGCCGTCACGGTGGACGGACAGCAGTACAAGCAACAGCAGGTGTTTAATTCACTCTGACACATGGGTGTGCAATTACGCCATCCGCGTAGCCTTCTCCGATCCTGCCTCCGTCCCCGCAGGAGCGCGCATTGGATATGGACAACAAGGATATTACCACCATCACCACCTCCGGCACCGGGGATGGCTACGGCGGTAAATTCAAGGTGCTGTACCCTGCCGCTGCGGTGGCGGGCAAAGACCGGCAGCGTCCAGCTTTCTTTTACCACTGATGTTATAAGTATGCTGTGTTTTATGCTGTGTGCGCGGAGCAGAACAAATACGGCCAGCTCCAGAACTATATGTGCGATACCGATCCTACCGTCACCATGCGCCTGTCCGCGTACAGCAATTTCAGCGATGGGGAAAAGCCCGAAGCGCCTGACACCGGCCTGAAGCTCATCAAGCTGGAAAAGGGTACGGATACCCCTCTCAGCGGCGCTATTTTTGAGGTGGTCGATCCCGACGGAGCCACCGTCGGCACCTTCGCCACCGGCTCGGACGGACACCGTGACCATCCCCTGACGCTGGCGGGCAACACCGTGTATGAACGTGTAGCGCCTTTGGATCACCTACTCAGTGATACGCCCGCACAGAATATCAAGGTGGAATACGGGAAAGTCGCAGAAATCACCTTCTGGAATGAGCCATACGGAACCCTCCGTATTGAAAAGCTGTCCAACACCGGCGCACACCTGCCCGGAGCGATGGTGCAGATCAAGCACATTGAGAGCGGCGCGACCTACACCGCTGAAACCAATTTTGCGGGCTATGCCATTTTCGATGAGATCAAGCCCGGTGCGTATGAAATCCGCGAAATCACCGCGCCCCTCCGGCTGGCTGAAGGACGATGCCACCTATACGGCTTCCGTGTCCACCGGCGAAACCACCACTTTTTCGCTGGTAAACAAGGAACTGCCCGGTCTGCGGATCATCAAGTATGATCGAAAAAATATGGTCGCCATGCCCAATGTCACCTTTGAAATTTTCCGAGACAGCGTTTCTCTCGGTAAATTCCGCACGGACGAGTTTGGTGAAATCCTTTTGACCGATGCTGCTCCCGGCACCTACCGCACCGTGGAAGTGGATACCGGCAGCGACGGTCACATCCTCGACACCACGCCGCAGGAGGTGGAGCTGTCTGCCGGCGACGGCATTAAGGAGCTGTTGTTCTTCAACGATGTCAAGCCGGGGATGAGATTGGTGAAGGTGGACAGCACCGACCCCAGCCGTGTCATTCCCAATGCTGTGTTTGAGATCAAATCCGTAGCTGGTGACTACGGCCCCAAGGAATTTACCACCGATCAGAACGGCGAGATCGACCTCTCCAAGCCCCCACCGGCGCGTATGTGGTGACGGAAAAAGCCTGTGAGGGCTATATCATCGACCAGGCCCAGCGCATCATCCAGCTTGACCCCAACGAGGACGCACAGTTCGTATTCACCAATACCATCAAGCCATCGTTGCAGATCATTAAGACCAGCGCAGACGGTAGCCGCCTGAAAATGTACATTTCCGTATCGCCAAGATCGAGGACGGAACGCATTATCTTGACCGCACCACCAATGAACAGGGAGAGATTCTTTGATTGCCGATTTGGAGCCCGGCGTGTACTCCGTGCGGGAAACCGCCACGGATTCTCTCTCACATTCTCGACCTGCGAGAGTATCACATGGAGCTGTTCGCAGGCCGAACCAGCACCCTGACCATTGAAAACCAGAAGCGTCCCAACCTGACTGTCTACAAGCACGACGCCGACACCGGCGAGCCCATCGCAGATACCGTGTTTGAAGTCCGCGCCGCAGACGGTCACAGCGTCGATCAGATCAAGACAGACAGCGAGGGCAAGGCGGAGCTGAAAAATTTACTCCCCGGCGTGTACGAAATCTCGGAAAAGTCCGTGCCGTCCCCGTATCTGCTGGACGCGCCCTCTCAGCTTGCGACGCTTTATCCCAACCGCGACCACACCGTTTATTTTGAAAAACCATCAGAAGCCCGCGCTGACCGTCAAAAAAGGTGGACAGCGTGACGGGAGACCCCTTGCAGGGCGCGAAATTCCATGTTACCTACGCCAGCAACAATACCGGCAGCGGCGAAATCAATGACCTCGGCACCTACTACACCGGTGAGAACGGTCAGTTTCAGTTGACCGGCCTGCGTGATGGCTGGTACAAAATCTCGGAATTGGAGCCGCCCACGGGCTACTCCATCAAGGAGGCCACGCAGGAGGTCTACATCAAGTCCGGCACTTCCAAGACGCTAACCTTTGAAAATATTCCCCTCTCCGCATTGGTGGTGTGGAAGTACGACAGCGTCACCGGCGAAGCAGTTAGCAACGCCGTATTCCAAGTGAAGTATCTGACCGGCACCTCCGGCACAGGCGGTACGGTTATCGGCACCTACAAGACCTCGGCCAACGGCAGCTTTACCGTGACGGGGCTGAAAGAAGGCACTTATATCGTCGAAGAACTCTCCAGCGACAGCGGCCATGTGATCGACTCCGCACCGCAGACGGCCTATATCAGCGGCAAGCAACAGGATGTGGTGCAGCTCTATTTGGAAATTCTCCCAAGGGCAGCCTGCTGGTGAAGAAGATCGACAGCGCGACCCATAAGCCCCTTTCCAATGTGGAATTTATGGTGACCACCGCAGACGGAACGGTGGTGGGCGATGCCAACGGCAAATATGTGACGGACAGCGCAGGTACTTTCACGATTACGGACATCACCCCGGCACGACGCTGGTAGTAAAGGAAACCCGCGCAAGGGACGGCTATCTGCTGGACGACGCCCCGCAGACCGCAACCATCAAGGCAGGCCAGACCGTGACGCTGGAGTTCCGCAATCAGCCGCAGGGCCCCTTATTATCAATAAGCTGTCCAGCGCGGATAAGAAAACGCCGCTGGAGGGTGTGCTGTTCCAAATCACCTATTCCGATGGTAGCTTCGTGGATAACGGCGCACTTTCCAGCAAGGGCTTGTACCGAACGGACAAAAACGGCCAGATCATTCTCAGCGGCATCACCGGAACGGTGGTTGTGACCGAGGTGGAAACCATCAAGGGGTATCGCATTGACGATGCCTCCCGCAGTCAGACCATCGAGGTCCGCGCCAACGATACGCAGCAGCTTTTGGTTCTATAACGCCCCTACCTCCCGAATCCTGCTCCACAAGGTGGACAAGGCCACCGGCAAGGGGATTTACGGCGCAGTGTTCCTGCTTTACGACAGCAATCACAATCCCATCGGGGAGTATGTGACCGATCAGGACGGCTACATCTATGCCGACGAGGGACTGGCCGATGGCCGCTATTATCTGCGTGAGATCAAAGCGGCCACCGGATATGTGCTGGACCCGGAACTGAAAACCATCTATGTCCGCTACGGCTCCACCACAGAAATCGAGTGGAGCAATACCGCGGGAGTGCGGCCAAACCAGATCATCAAGAAATCCGCAGACGATAACGCCACCAATGGCCTGCCTGCCGGGACGCTGCTGGAGGGTGCGGTATTTGAAATCTATGACAAAGCTGGCAATGTGGTGGACACCATCAAATCGGACCGCAACGGACGCGCTGTTTCCAAAAACGCTGCCGTTGTCCCGCTATACGGTCCGTGAGATCAAAGCGCCTGCAAATTACTCCATCAATCCCACAGTGATGACCGCCTATCTGGAATTCAACGGACAGATCGTCACCTTTGAAGTGCAGAATACCAGCGTTTCCACCGGTGTATCCATTAAGAAAACCGGCCCTGTGCAGGCTGTCCCCGGTCAGCCGATTCGCTATGTGTTCTCGCAGATCAAGAACAGCTCCAACGTTGCCCTCGACTCTTCTATTGGCGCGATCAGCTTCCCGGGCAGGTGACGCTGAGCAAAATCGTCACCGGCAGCTACAATCAGCCGCTTTCCTACAAGGTGGTCTATAAGACCAACCTCTCCGGGGACTACCGCACTTTGGAGGATAATCTCAGCACCGGCAAGGTTTATGTACTGGACGCCCGCCCTGCGGTCCTCGGCCTTGCCGCCAACGGCGCGTCATCGAAGTCATGTTCGTATTCGGAAATGTAAAGGCGGGCTTTGCACAGGTAGAAACGCCGTATATCTACGCCACTGCCCGCAGTGGTCTTGCCAACAACTCCGGCATTGTGAATGTGGCGGATGTGGGCGGCCTTTACAATGGGCAGTGGATTCAGGCAGTGTCCCGCTGGCTCACCACCGTCTACACCAAAACAACGGTGAAGCTGCCCAAGACGGGGTACTAAGCCTTTGCGGCAGAATGACTTTCACAGCGCCGCCCCTGTGTGGGCGGCGCTTTCCCTGTTTCTCTGGCTGGCGGCAATAGCCGCCTATGCCTACGAGGACGGTATGAACCTCTTTCAATGGATGGGGCGTTTCAGCCAAGTGCTGGAACGCCCTTGCCATCGGCTGGACGCCCCTACACGCTGAAATATATGCTGGGAAGCCTGCTACTCTACGGCTGCGGCATCGCTTTTACTACTCCAGCCGGGAGAACCGGCGACCAGGCGAGGAATACGGCAGCTAAATGGGGCAGTCCCAAGGAACTGAACCGGAAGTATATGGATCACCAGCATAAGGACGCCAACATCATTTTGACCCAGCGCGTCCGGTTGGGTATGGACGGCTACATCACCCAGCGCAACATGAATGTTCTGGTGGTGGGCGGCTCTGGCCCGGCAAGACCCGCTTTTTTCTGCAAACCCAATATTTACAGTGCGAATTGCTCCTATCTTATCACAGATCCCAAGGGGGGAGCTGCTGCGTGCGGCAGGCGCTTTGCTGGCAGCGCAGGGCTATGAAGTCCGGGTGTTCAACCTGATCGACCCCAGCCAGTCCGACGGATACAACCCCTTTTCGTACATTCACAGCGAAAAAGATGTGCTGACCCTCATTGATAACCTCATCAAAAATACCACGCCCCGCAACGCCTCCAGCAACGACCCTTTCTGGGAGAAGGCAGAGATCGCGCTGGACTCAGCCCTCATGCTCTACCTTGTCAGCGAAGCGCCCCGGAGGAACAGAATTTTGAAATGCTGATCTACATGATGAACTTTGCCGAGGTGCGGAGGAGGACGATCAATACCGCAGCCCGCTGGATATGCTCTTTCGGGCATTGAGGAGGAACAGCCCAACCATGTGGCGGTGAAGCAATATAAGGCTTTCAAACAGGCGGCGGGGGAAAACCGCGAAATCCATTTTGGTAAGCGCCGCTGTGCGGCTGGCCACCTTCAATATCCCGCAGTATGCCAGAATGACAATGGCGGATGAGATGGACTTTGGCAGCCTGGGTGAGAAGAAAAAAGCCATCTTCTGCGTGATCCCTGTTGATGACAGCAGCATGAACTATCTTGTGGGAATGCTCTACACCGAATGCTTTCAGGCACTTTACCGCAGGGCGGACGAGAAACACAACGGGCGTCTGCCTGTGCCAGTGTGTCATTCAGGACGAATGGGCGAATGTGGCCCAGCCGGAGAGCTATCCGAAGATCCTTGCCACCTGCCGCAGCTACAATATCGGGCTGAACATCATCGTGCAGAACATTCAGCAGATCAAGGCGCTGTATGAAAAGGAATGGGAGAGCATCATCGGCAACTGCGACACGCTGCTGTTCCTCGGCGGCGGCAACGAGCCGACTTCGTTGGAGTTTATCGTAAAGCTGCTGGGCAAGGAGACCATCGCCACCCGCACACGGGGCAGACAAAGGGACGCAGCGGCTCCAGCTCTACCAACTTCCAGCAGACGGGCCGCGACCTGATGACCATTGACGAAGTGCGGAAACTGGACACCCATAAAGCGATCTTGTTTATCCGCGGGAAGACCCCGTGCTGGACAAAAAGTACAACATCAAGCGACACCCCAACATTAAGCTGACGACAGACGGTAAGGCAAAGCCTTATATCCATAAGCCGCAGGGCGCGCCGGATTATGCGCTGCCCGATCTGCCCTATGCGTTCCGGTCTTTGGACGATTACGAATTTATTGACATGGAGGATACAGAACATGAATCTGAACAAGAAGAATCTTTGGAAACCGACGGAGCCGAATAAGGTGAAGCGGCTCTATTGGACGGCGGCTGGGGCTGCTGTTCTCTGCCTTTGCTGCGTTACGCCCGCGATGGCGGCGGGCAGCGATCCGCTGGATATTGTAAATAACCTTTCCGATTTTATTTTCAGCATTATCAAGGCGCTGGGCGTTATTATTCTCGGCTGGGGCATCGTGCAGGTGGGTATGTCGATCCAGTCCACGATGCCAGCCAGAGAACGCAGGGCTTCCTCTGCCTGTTTGGTGGCTTAATGATCGCCTTTGCAAAGGAAATTCTGACCGCCATCGGCGCGATCTAATCGAAAAGAGCCGGGAGATACTGTCTTGCGGCGGATCTCCCGGCTCCCTTGCGGGAGGTGATTTTCATTTGGATAACAACTGGATCGTAGAAAACCTGACCAACGCCTTTGGCGTTTGGAATAGTAAAATGACGGAAATGTGGTCACTGCTGACGGAATCGCCCCAAACCTTCAAGGGCGGCACCATCTGGCAGACCATTGTGACCATCAACGGCGGGATGCAGGCCATCGGCTACGGGCTGCTGGTGCTGTTCTTTGCCATCGGTATCTTTCGCAGTGCCTCCGGCTTTCGGGACTTTCAAAGGCCGGAGCATTTGCTGCGGCACTTTATCTACTTTGTGCTGGCAAAGCTGGGTATCACCTACGGTATGGACCTGCTGGTAAATATATTTGACGTGTGCAGCGGCATTGTGGCAACGGCGGCGGGCAGCATCGGCGGCTTGACCGGCGCACCGTGGCGCTGCCGCAGAGATTGCGGACGCCATCGGAGATGTGGGCTTTTGGCGAGCATCCCCCTCTGGCTGGTAACGCTGCTGGGGAGCCTGTTTATTACAGTGCTGGCATTCATTATGATCCTCACCGTCTATGGGCGCTTTTTAAGATTTATATGTATGCCGCGCTCTCCCGGTGGCACTGGCGTCCTTTGCCGGAGAGGGGACTTCCCATTTTGGCAAGGCATTTTCAGAAGCTATGTGGGTGTGTGCATGGAGGGTGCGGTGATCGTTCTGGCCTGCATCATCTTTTTTCAGCCTTTTCCTCCAGCGGTACGCCGGTGGTGGATAGCAGCGCGTCTGTGGTGACGCAGGTGTGGAGCTATTTGGGCGAAGTCATATTCAACCTGCTGGTGCTGGTAGGATTGGTGAAGTCCGCCGACCATATCGCCAAGGAAATGCTGGGGTTATGAGTAATCTTTGCTTTCCGGGCCTGCCGTTGGGCGGACTTCCGTTCCCGCTTTTTCTTCCATTTCCCGCAGCCATTCGCTGACCGGTGCTTTCCACGGTTCGCTCTTGCTGGGAATGTTCTTAATCAGGCTGCGAGGATTCAGACTCCAACCGCTTGGCGCGGGCAATATCTTCATCAGTCAGACGACACTTTTTTTGCATCCTGCCATAGCTGTTCACTATATGCCATAGGGAAGAAGTTTCCTTTCATTTTTCTTTATCGTACCACATCGTACATAACAAAACAACACGGAGGAATTCAATGGAAATCAAAATCAACAAGGAGATTCGCACCTACCGCGAAACGCTCTTTTTCGGCCTGTCCGTGCGGCAATTTGTCTGCTCCGTTTTGGCGGTGGGCGTTGCTGTGGCGCTGTATTTCGCCCTGAGTCAAGTGTTGGACCGGGAAACGGTGAGCTGGGTGTGCATCGTCCGCGCGGCTCCCGTGGCCGCTGCCGGATTCTTTCAGTACAACGGCCTCACGCTGAGCAATTTTGTGGGCGTGGCTGAAATCCGAGGTCATCATGGCAGGCAAGCGTGTCTGGAAAGCGGAAAACTACTATGAAGAAGCGATGAAACGCGAGGTGAAGAAACATTGATCTTTTTTCAGCATCGGCGCAGCGCAGAACGGGACGCCTTTTTCCGTTCCCGCAGCGTCCAGAAATCCATTCCCATCAAAACGCATTTATCAAGACGGCGTGTTTCAGGTAAGCGGCAAGTTTTCAAAACTTGGCGCTTTTTTGATGTCAATTACGCCGTGGCCTCCCGGAGAAGCAACGGGAACTCTTTATGACCTACTGCTCTTCCTGAACTCGCTGCCCATCGGTGCCACAGCGAAGATCACGCTCTTTAACCGTCAGCTCAATCAAAAAGGACTTCGGTCGGACGCTGCTCATGCCCATGCAGGGCGACCGCCGTGACCTCTACCGCAACGAGTATAACGCGCTTGTTTTGGGCAAGGCGGCGGAGAGCAACAATCTCATTCAGGAGAAGTACATCACCGTTTCGGCAGAAAAGAAAAGTGTGGAGGAGGCCCGTGCGTTCTTCTCCCGCGTTGGGACTGACCTCACCACGGACTTTCCCGTATGTCCTCCAGCGTCCGTGAGATCACGGTCAATGACCGTCTGCGGCTTCTGCACGACTTCTATCGCCCCGGCGAGGAACAGCTATTCCGGTTCAATTTGGAGGACACCATACGCAAAGGGCATGACTTCCGGGACTGCATCGCCCCGGACTGTATTTCCTTTCAAAAAAATCACTATGAGTTGGGCAATCATGTGGGGCGCACCCTGTTTCTGCGGGAGTATGCCAGCTTTATCTCCGATGCGATGATTACGGAGCTGATGGACTATCCCCGGAATATGATGCTTTCCATTGATATTATTCCTGTGGCGATGGACGAGGCAGTTAGCGATATTCGCAAGCGCATTATGTCCGTGGAATCGGATATTACCCGCTGGCAGCAGCGGCAGAATCAGAACAACAATTTTACCGCCAATATCCCCTAGGACTTGGAGCAGATGCGGAGCGAAACGAAGGAGTTTATGGACGACCTCATGAGCCGCGACCAGCGCATGATGCTGGCTTTGGTGACGCTAACGCACTTGGCGGATAACCTCGAACAGCTTGACCAGGACACCGAGGCTCTGCAAGCCATCGGGCGGGCGCGGGGCTGTCAGTTCAATGTTCTGCGCTATCAGCAGGAGGACGCGCTGAATACGGTGCTGCCCTCGGCTTAAAAAGCGCATTGACGCCACCCGCACCCTGACCACGGAATGTACCGCCGTTCTCATGCCGTTTAAGTCGCAGGAGATTCAGGACGCGGGCGGTATCTACTACGGTGTCAATGCCGTTTCTCACAATCTCATCATCTGCAATCGTGGGAACCTTTTGAACGGCAACGGTTTTTATTACCGGCGTGTCCGGCTCAGGCAAGTCGATGGCGGCCAAGCAGGAGGTCTCCGCACTGGCACTCTCCACCGACCATGATATTATCATCGTGGACCCTGAACGCGAATACGGGGAACTGGTCCGAGCGCTGGGCGGCGAGGTCATCACCATCTCTGCCTCTGACCCAAACGGCTGCCACATCAATGCGCTGGATTTGTCCGAGGGGTATGGCGACGGCAAGGGAGCCGCTGGTGATGAAGTCCGAGTTTATCATGTCGCTGTATGAGCAGCTCATGGGCGCGGATAAGATCGAGCCGCAGGAGAAGTCCATCATCGACCGCAGCGTGGGCAATATCTACCGGGAGTATCTGAAAACTATCAGGGGAAGCCGCCTACGCTGAAAAATTCTATGATGACCTGATGAAGCAGGTCAACCCGGAGGCGCACCGCATTGCGTTGGCGCTGGAGCTGTTCACGGTAGGCAGTCTGAATGTATTTTCCCACCAGACCAATATCAACACAAAAAGCCGTATCCTCTGCTTTGACATTCAGGACTTGGGCGAAAATCTGAAATCAGTGGGCCTGTTGGTGATGCTGGACGCCATTTACAACCGTGTTATCCAGAACCGCAGAGAGGGCAAATACACCCATGTCTACATCGACGAGATTCATCTGTTTTTCGCCAACGGGAGCGGCAGCGGACACAGCATTACCAATTACAGCAGCGAATTCCTCTACAAGTGCTGGAAGCGCTTCCGTAAATACGGCGCGACCCTTACCGGTATCACGCAGAATGTGGAGGAATGTCTGCTATCCAACACGGCGCGGATGATGTTCGCAAATCCCTGAATTTCTGCTGATGCTCAATCAGGCCACCACCGACCAGGAGCAGCTTGCCCGTCTGCTGGGGGCATCGGATACGCAGATGAGCTATGTGGACAACGCGCCTGCCGGTCATGGGCTCATCAAGGTGGGCGGAGCCATTGTGCCTTTCGCCAATGAACTGCCCAAGAATACAGAACTGTATCGCCTGATGACCACCAAGCCGGGTGAGGATTGATGTTATGAAGGATTTGAAGATCAAACCCGGCATGGACACGCCAAAGGCGAAGCTGAAGAACCCCACGCCCAAGGACGCGGATCCCTTCTGAAACAGCACATGGATAAGCGGCAGCGGGAAAGGAGCCGGAGAGCCATGATCCCGTGCGCTATGCCACCGACCGCGTGGGAAAAATATGCGCCGTGGCACGGCGCTTGCTGCGGATCGTTCCCAGCGCATGATAAAGCACTATCGAGAAAAAACAGCAACAGGGCGAAGTAAATACGGCGAGAGTGCAGAGCGACAGAACCGGTAGATATGGGGGGATTGGTGGAAAACGGCTCTATCAACGCTCCAGCGGAACATAACTTTTCCCCGGCTCAACCCGCTGCACGAAATGGAGTCGGAAACAGACTTTCTCCGAAAACGCAAATACCGCCGTGGCAAATGCCGCCCCGCAGGAGCGAGGGCGGCAGAAAGCCGTGCGGGACGCGAAAGCCGCCTATGGGCGGAACCTTGCCGAGAAAGAACAGCAGAGCGGCACATTTATCACAAGATTATGTCGAATTGACAGCCGCCTCCGCTATACCGAATAAGGAAATAAAGAGTCCTCAAATTTTGCGCTACTAAATGAAGACGAGCGGAAGTAATCTCCCGCTCGTCAGTAAACTTAACTATGCCATATCAATCCCGCTTCTTTCCCGCCACCGGCACTAAGAACAGCGCGGGCAACAGCAGGAAAGCGGTACAGACCAGCCCCCAGGGTATGGACACCTGCTGGGCTACCAGCCCCACAATAGGCCCGCCGATGATCTGCCCGAAAGAGTCCAGCTGTCCGCTGGTGGAAAAGACTGTGGCGCGCATTTTCTCATCCACTTGGTCGTTCATCCAGGCGGCCAGCACAGGCTCCTTGATGGTGCGCATAAGCCCCGCCAGCAGGAACACCAACAACATGAACCAAAAGCTCCGCCCCACCGCGAAGAGAACCAGGAACAGGATATACCCGGCGCTGGTGGACATGACCACACTGGTTCGGCTGACAGTCCCTTTTTTCTCCATGCGGGCGATGAGCAACTGAGAAGCCAGAATACCTAAGCCTCTGCCGATAAGACTGATAACACCGAACCAAGTGACGCTGTTCAGCGGCCCGATAACGGGTATTACCGTGTCATCCAGAAAATGAGCGGTGGAGAGCCGGTCAAAGCCTTCACTGGCAAGTCCCCCGCATAGTGTGATTGCTAAGAGCGCCAGCAACACAGGTGCGCCTTTCACAAAGCCCAGGTTGAGCTTGAACAGGCAGACAAAGTCTTTAAGCAAGCCCTGCCGTTCCTCAATAGCAGGGGAGAAGTTGGTTTCTGGCATGATGCGAACCATCACCAGCCCCAACAACAAGCACAAACTGCCCCCCAAGATGAGAGGCATTTGCAGGTTTATGTTTCCCAGCAGTGTGCCCGGCACCACGCCCAGAACGCCGCCGATTTGCCCCATTTGACTGCCCTCAAAGGTATGAAATTGCTGGAGGTAGTACATTTCAGATTTGAGAATCCCCAGAAGCCCTCCATAGGGCCGTTGTCGATGCAGCGGCCGGGCCGGGACATACTCTGCGTTGCATGGATACCGTCCAGCTTTGCTTTGAACTGCCGGTTGGTGTACTGGTAGCCTCTGTCACTGTGAAACAGAGGGTGGGCGCTGGGGTTGGCGCTCACCGCTCTGTCAAAGGTGTCAAAAACAAGCTGATTGTTGTTGGATTGGCCCAGTGCATACGCAACGATGCTTTTGTCATGGAGATCAAGGATCGCGCTCAGGTATGCTTTCTTCCCGTTGAGGAGTTTGAATTCTGTGACGTCTGTCAGCCATTTTTCATTGGGCCTGTTTGCCGTAAATGCTCTGTTCAATACGTTTTCAGCGGTAATACGCGGTTCCGACATGACATAGTGCTTCTTCTTTCGGCGTATCACGGCCTGCATGTGCACGCTTTTCATCAGGCGGTAAATCCGTTTGTGGTTGTAGTTCCTTTTGAGCCGGCTGTTCACATTCAGCGTCATACGGCGATAGCCGTAGATGCCTTTTACTTCGCTGTACAAACGGATGATCTCTTCCAGCAAGAGGGTATTTTCTGAGGCACTTTCTTCCCGGTGAAGCCATTTGTAGTAAGAACAGCGGGGAATCCCAGATAACGCGCATAACGATGCAATTTCATATCCTTTTTCCTGATGAAGCGTATGGATCATCTCATAGACCTTCCTGCGCCGTGTGAGCCTGCTTACCGCCTCCCCTCGAGTTCGTTCAATTTTTTTAAGAAATCGTTCTCCATTTGAAGCCTTCTGTTTTCCGCCTCCAGCTGCCGCAGCTTTGCCGCGGCTTTTTCCTCCTCGCTGTATTCGGAAGGAGGGCGGCGTTTCCCCCGGCGGTCAAGCAACCCGGCTTCTCCCTGCTCTTGATATTTTTTGACCCAGTTATAGATCTGCTGGTAGGTGATTTTGTACTGCTCGCTGGTCTGCCTGTAATCCAACCGGTGTCCGATGCAATATAACACTGCCTGCAATTTTTCTTCGTACGATAATTTTTTCTTTTCGGCCATACCGCTTTCCTCCTGCGCTCTGCGTGTCTTGAACTCTCTATGGCCTTGATTATACAACGTAATCCATTGCTGTAAAACCGCATGGGAGGATATCCCGTATTTGCGGCACATGGCGTCCAGTGAACCTCCTCCGCCCAGGTAGTCTTCTACTGCCGCCTGCTTCAGTGAGGATGGATAACTTGTAAAACGCTTTTTCGGATACAGCCCGCTGCGACCCTCCATCTGATATTTCCGCAGCCATGCCTGGAAAGTGCTCAATCGTATGCCTAACTCTTCCCGGATCTGTAAGATTCTTGACTTCAAGGTAAACAAAACAGCCTAAAACCAAAAGCAGCCCGTGCAGAAGCGTGTACCCCTTTCCACGCTTCTGTAACGGGCTATTCGTGCATCCGCGAGGAAAGGTTCTTATCGTCTGATAGGAGCCTTTCCCGGCTGATCCACAGCCAAATATCACACGCGCCTGAAAACGCGGATATGCTGTACCTTGAAAATTTCACAGGCAACCGGATAACGAACCTGAACGGAGCAGAGCCCGGCAGATGGCGCGCCATGATCCGCACGGAAAGGAGAATTTGGGCGAGCGATTCAGCCAGTTTGCATCTGTGTGTGGCATCGCAGATGGCCATGACCTCCGTTTAGGATAATGAGACTCCCGCGTTGAACGCCCTCAAAGCATTGCGCGGCGCACCCATTAGCATGGGCCGGGGTGAGATTCCCGTGGGCTGCTGCCAGCGGCCATCCGGTTTTGCCACTTTCCTTATGTTCATTTTTTGATTCAATTACAACACCATGCATTACAGACAATTTTGAAGCATGGTGCTGTGGTCATAGAGAGGAGGTCACTATGAATATTGACCATAGCAACCCTTATAACTCCCTCACCGGAAAGCGGACATATACCGTCGAGGAAATCGCAAAAATTTTGGCATAGGAAGAACCGCCGCATACAGCCTTGTTCATTCTGGCGCATTTAAGGCCGTGCGTATTGGTTCCTCCATCAGAGTTTCCAAAGTGTCCTTTTGATGATTGGCTGGATAAACAGAATATGTAGGAGGTTTATTATGGCATCCATCAAAAGGCGTAGAGGCAAATACCATGTTGTCTATTACTATCTCAATGAGGACGGAGAAGAAAAAGCAAAAATGGGAATCGTTTGATACGGAGGCAGAAGCGAAACACCGCAAAGCTGAAATTGAGTACAAACAAGGCTCCAGAACTTTTATTGCCCCCAGCAAACGACCGTTGCCGCGTTCCTTGAGGATTTTGTGAGCCTATATGGAACAAAGAAATGGAGTCCCAGCACCTATGAAGCCAATACGGGACTGATCCGCAACTACATCAATCCAAAACTTGGCAGTACGCTGATGCAGGATGTGACTTCATCGCCGCAGACCGGTTTATCTCCGCGCTGCAAAGGACGAAATGCCCCACTTATAAGAACCGATACAGCAAAACGGAGTATATGACACCTGCCAATATCGAACGCATCAACAAATTGCTGCGCTGTGCTTTTCGGTCAAGCTGTGCGCTGGGACATTATTGCAAAGAACCCCTTTGAAAATACAACGCTTCCGAAAATCAAGCGCAAGCCCCGTGAAATATGGGATGCTGCTACTATTCGCAAAGCCTTGACGAGTGCAAAGACGGGAGATTGTATGTGGCAATCAATCTTTCTTTTGCGTGTTCCTTGCGAATTGGCGAGATTGTCGGTCTGACTTGGGACAATATTCACATTTCAGATGCGGATATTGCCAGCGACAATGCTTATCTATGTGTGGAGAAAGAACTGGTGCGTGTGCGTGAAGATTCTCTCGCTGTTTTGGGGGAAGAAGAAATCATCAAGAAATTCCCCGAACAATGTATTTGGAAGATGCCAGCACCGTGATCGTGCTGAAAACACCCAAAACAGAAAGCAGCGTTCGCAAAGTGTGGATGCCAAAGACGGTTGCCTACATTCTGCGGGAATGGAAAGCGTCAGGACAAGCAGAAAGAATTTCTCGGTAGCGAATATCTCGACTATAACCTTGTGGTGGCGCTGCCAAATGGACGCCCTTGTGAGGAAACCGTAATTTCCAACGCATTCCGACGCTTGAAGCGGGACGCACAGCTCCCCCGATGTTGTGTTTCACTCTCTCCGTCATTCCAGCACTACCTACAAGCTGAAACTTAACCATGGTGACATTAAGGCTACACAGGGAGATACCGGACATTCGCAGGCTGATATGGTCACAAAGGTCTATGCACACATTCTGGACGAGGATCGCAAGATCAACCCCCAGAAGTTTGAGAGTGCCTTCTATGCCAATCCTGATTTGCGTGGCGTCCCCAAGCACCTGCCGAGCCAGCGCCCGCCTTAGATGTGCAGAGTATCATCTTGCAGCTTCAGCAATCCCCGGAACTTTTAAGTGCGCTCACATCCCTCATATCGAATCAAGGTTGCAAATAAGCGGTTGAGTGCCGTGGTGCCAAGGTGGTGCCAAACAACGGAAAAATACGAAAAATGGTTCGATATAATTATCTGGTGCCAATCGTGGCAAAACCATGTTTTACTTTCTCCTATCTCGGTGTATCTTTCATTGATTTTCAAAAAAAAAACGCCGCAATCCATTGAGATTACAGCGTTTTTGGTGCGCCTGCCCGGGCTCGAACCGGGGCCTCGGGCTTAGGAGGCTCGCGCTCTATCCAACTGAGCTACAGACGCAAATCATGCGCACGAATATCAAATTGTGAGAAAAACGGTGCCATCGGTAATTGATGTCCGTGCGCTTAGGAGGCGGCCGCTCTATCCAACTGAGCTACGGGGGCTTATACAGAAAATAT
>VOFH01001710.1_pt1 | contig 18330 bp, 30 predicted proteins | sample 5384091 | NCBI WGS metagenome assembly VOFH01 (sample SAMN12384727, study PRJNA508395) | human gut metagenome | isolation source: healthy gut G | host: Homo sapiens
AGAACGTTCTGGTGTCCCACAGTCTACCATTGCTAGAATAGAACGTGGTTATAATACAAGTATTGATACACTTAGCAAAAAAATCGCTTTCGCATTAAATAAGAGAGTGAAAATAAGTTTTTATATAATCAATAGCCCCTATCATACTAATTATGATAGGGGCTATCGTATTTATATTGTATTATATTGTAATACTATATCAAATCTTGTGGAGTAAGATTTATATACGTATTACATAATATCTTCTTCACGACCGAATTTACCATTTTGTATTCCCCCATAAGCGAGGATAAGCTCTGTTTTATTTGTCATAAATTCTCAGAAATAGAGATCCATGAATTAGGTTGAAGTTTTAATTTGTAAATATTCATCGGTGTATGGGATTTAGCAGGACCTGTTATATGTCTGAAAGCACCGGTGTAAACGATAGCATCGATTGTTTCATCAAGAGATTGATACCGCCCCATTGTGGTAGCAGGTATATATTGATATGCAGGTGTATCGTTTTTATGACGTTCAGGGTAGATTTATCCATAATTGTAAAAGCATGGAACAAACGTCCCCTGCTTTGCATATTCTTTTTCATGAAATTCTTTGTGCAAAACACCACTAGTTGCAGTCAATATCCATTGCACATCACCAGAGTGAATAACACCCACTATTACCAGCTGCATCTTTATGCCCAATGGAGCCGGAAAAGAAAATGTTACTGTTTCAAAGCCTTTTATGGGGATGTGGAGGACACCTGTATCAAAAGGACTAGCCTCAAAATAATATGGCTCGTTATAGTCGAGTAACAAAAAATGGAGACATACGATCAAGCATAGGGGTGACTCATCGCCATCAGGAAGTACTGACGTGCTCTAAATCCATTGCCTACCCAATGAATATCAGGAGCTTTAATAATTCTTTCAATTGTTCTTACAGGATTCATTCTATCACCTCTTAATCGAACAGGATTTATAATAGTTGTATTATATATGAATAGTTGCTCATATATCTTAATGCTATTATATCTAATTTTTTCAATATATCAAGGGTGGGTTAGAATAGTAAAGACGGACTAGAGGATAAAGCCATGTTAACAAAAAAAAAAGACACACCCTAAGGTGTGCCTTTTAGCTTAATCAGCGACTTCCTATCCTCCCAGGCCGTCTCCAGCCAAGTACTTTCGGCGTTTACGAGCTTAACTACTGTGTTCGAGATGGGAACAGGTGGACCCTCGTAGCTATCGCCACTGAATCTGTCAGAGTTTGTACTCTGAAAACCACATAGAAGGTATATATATTTGTTGCACATATTTCTGCTTTTATTGTTTTAAGTAAAGCCCTCGATCTATTAGTACCAGTCAGCTCCAAACCTCACGGCTCTTCCACACCTGGCCTATCAACCATGTCGTCTACATGGGATCTTACTAGCTTATGCTATGAGAAACCTCATCTCAAGGCTGGTTTCACGCTTAGATGCTTTCAGCGTTTATCCGTCCCGAACATGGCTACCCAACTTTGCCCTTGGCAGGATAATTGGCCACCAGCGGTTCGTCCACTCGGTCCTCTCGTACTAGGAGCAGCCCCCTTCAAGTTTCTTGCGCCCGCGATGGATAGGGACCGAACTGTCTCACGATTTCTGAACCCAGCTCACGTACCACTTTAATCGGCGAACAGCCGAACCCTTGGGACCTACTTCAGCCCCAGGATGTGATGAGCCGACATCGAGGTGCCAAACCTCTGTCGATATGGACTCTTGGGAGAGATTAGCCTGTTATCCCCAGGGTAGCTTTTATCCGTTGAGCGATGGCCCTTCCACCAGCACCACCGGATCACTAAGCCCGACTTTGTCCCTGCTCGACCTGTCCGTCTCTGCAAAGTCAAGCTCCTTCTGCCTCTTTACACTCTTCGAGCGTTTTCGTCCGCTCTGGGGGAACCTTGGGCGCCTCCGTTGCTCCTTAGGAGGCGACCGCCCCAGTCAAACTGCCCGCCTAAGACTGTCCAGCCGGTTGTTAATCGGCCTGTTAGAAATCAATTAATCAAAGGGTGGTATCCCAACAACGGCTCTCTAAGACTGGCGCCCTAGATTCTAAGTCTCCCACCTATCCTGTACATTCATTAACAAAGTTCAATCTTAGGTTGCGTAAAAAGCTCCATGGGGTCTTTTCTGTCCAGTCGCGGGTAACCTGCATCTTCACAGGTACTTCATTTCACCGGGTCCTTTGGAGACAGTGCAAATCGTTACACCTTTTCATTGCGGGTCAATCCTCACCGACAAAGAATTTCTGCTACCTTAGGACCGTTTAGTTCGGCCGCCGTTTGCTGGGGCTTCAATTCAGAGCTTCGACCAAAGTCTAACCCCCTCCTCTTAACCTTCCAGCACCGGGCAGGTGTCAGCACCTATACATCAGCTTTCGCTTAGCAGGCACCTGTGTTTGTGGTAAACAGTCGCTTGCGCCTCTCTTGTGCCACTCATTCATGCTCCACGCGTTACTGCCCTTCACACTACATGAGTCCTCCTTTTCCTGAAGTTACGGAGGCATTTTGCCGAGTTCCTTAACGAGGGTTTTCCCCAGCACCCGGATTCTCTCCCGCCTACCTGTGTCGGTTTTGGTACGGGCGATGTGTCTCTACCTAGAAGCTTTTTTCTCGACAGTAGGATCAATCACTTCGCTGTAAACAGCTCGTCATCACATCTCAGCTTTTAGAGTTACGGATTTGCCTATAACTCAACTTTACATGCTTAAACACGCACCTCCAATCGCGTGCTGACCTACCTTACTGTGTCAACTCCTTCGATCAAACGATTCACACCGGTACAGGAATTTCAACCTGTTGTCCATCGCCTCACGCTTTCCGCCTCGGCGGGTCCCGACTTACCCCTGAGACGACGATCGTGCTCAGGAACCCTTAGGCTTTCGGTGGAATGGATTCTCACCATTCTTTTTTTACTCATACCGACATTCTCACTTCTCAACCAGTCCACAACTCCTTACGGTACTGCTTCAATCCGATGAGAACGCTCCCCCTACCCATATATATTATTGCTGCATATGACACGACTTCGGTTTCATACTTTAGCCCCGGACATTTTTCGGCGCAGAGTCTCTGACCAGTGAGCTATTACGCACTCTTAAATGGTGGCTGCTTCTAAGCCAACATCCTGGTTGTTTTGGAAATTCCACATCCTTCGCCACTTAGTATGACATTGGGGACCTTTAGTCGGTGTTCTGGGCTGCTTTCCCCTGGACAATGGACCTTTATCATTCACTGTCTGACTCCCGAGTATAAGTATAGCCATTCGTAGTTTGACTAGGTTCGGTAACCGGTATGGCCCTAGCCCGATCAGTGCTCTACCGCCTATCTCTCAACCTCGAGGCTAGCTAAAGCTATTTCGGGGAACCAGCTATCTCCGTGTTCGATTGGCATTTCACTATCCACAACTCATCCCAAAGCTTTCAATACGAGTTCTCCATGAGTTACCTGTGCTTCAACCTCTGGATAGATCACTTTCTACGGTTTCGGGTCTGCTATCACTAACTGAACGCCCTGTTCAGACTCGCTTTCGCTGCGGCTCCGCATGTTTTCTGCTTAACCTCGCTAGCACCAGCAACTCGCCCGGTTCATTCTTCAATAGGCACGCCGTCGCACCTAAAAAGTGCTTCGACTGTTTGTAGACATACGGTTTCAGGTTCTCTTTCATTCCCCCCGGGAGTTCTTTTCACCTTTCCCTCACGGTACTATGCGCTATCGGTCGATATCAGTTTTTCTGCCTTGGAGGGTGGTCCCCCTGCTTCCCACAAGGTTTTCGTGTCTCTCAGTTCAGTACAAAGGTTTCGATTACAGGGATCCTGCCGCTACTACGGGGTATCTTTCCTCTTTGATTCGCTCTTTTCTAAGAAAATCTCCGTTTGATTATAACTTCCTCTTAGGATGTTTCAGATTCCCCAGGTGCCCTCCTCATCGAGGATGACGTGACTACTCACTGCCGGGTTCCCCATTCGGAGATCTACGGGTCAGCCTCCGTAGCTTATCACTTGCGTTTCACCACCGCGTACGCCCTTATCGCGTTTATGACTGTGCGTTTTATTTTGTAGCCATTTCGTAACGCGTCGCCATCAAAGATCGAAGAATTATTTCTATGCTCCAGGTCAGCCTGTAGAGGTACAAGAGAGATGACCTTTACAAATATAATAATTATCTTCTGCCAGTTTTCTTCGTCTCACTTGTCTTACGTAATTACCATTTGGCGACGTCGTTCAACTCATGCGCCCTAGATTAACGCGTAATTTATACGTCATATTAAATTGAAATCGTCACAGATCTCAAAACCGAACAATAGGTTGTAAGTACAGCTAGCGCATATGCTACGTCTACTTACAGGCCAAAGTGTCGACCTAAGTGACATCAAGCTCTTGGCCTGGTGTGTGTCTCCCTAGAAAGGAGGTGATCCAGCCGCACCTTCCGATACGGCTACCTTGTTACGACTTCACCCCAATCATCGACTTTACCAGACGGCTGGCTCCCGAAGGTTACCCCACCGGCTTTGGGCACTTCCGACTTTCGTGGTGTGACGGGCGGTGTGTACAAGGCCGGGAACGTATTCACCGCAGTATGCTGACCTGCGATTACTAGCGATTCCGACTTCACGTAGGCGAGTTGCAGCCTACGATCGAACTGAGAGAGTGTTTCTCGGGTTTGCTCCACCTCGCGGTTTCGCTTCCGTCTATTAACTCCCATTGTAGTACGTGTGTAGCCCAGGTCATAAGGGGCATGATGATTTGACGTCATCCCCGCCTTCCTCCGCATTGTCTGCGGCAGTCTCTCATGAGTTCCCACCCGAAGTGCTGGCGGCATAAGATAGGGTTGCGCTCGTTGCGGGACTTAACCCAACATCTCACGACACGAGCTGACGACAACCGTGCACCACCTGTTTTCTGGCTTCCGAAGAAGAGGAACTATCTCTAGTTCTGTCCATCAATGTCAAGACCTGGTAAGGTTCTTCGCGTTGCGTCGAATTAAACCACATACTCCACCGCTTGTGCGAGGCCCCGTCAATTCCTTTGAGTTTCAACCTTGCGGTCGTACTCCCCAGGCGGGGTACTTATTGCGTTAACTCCGGCACAGAAGGGGTCGATACCTCCTACACCTAGTACCCATCGTTTTACGGCCAGGACTACCGGGTATCTAATCCCGTTCGCTCCCTGGCTTTCGCGCCTCAGCGTCAGTTTTCGTCAGAAAGTCGCCTTCGCCACTGGTGTTCTTCTAATATCTACGCATTTCACCGCTACACTAGAATTCCACTTTCCTCTCCGATACTCTAGATTGGCAGTTTCCATCCCATCACGGGGTTAAGCCCCGAACTTTTAAGACAGACTGACCAATCCGCCTGCGCGCGCTTTACGCCCAATAATTCCGGACAACGCTTGCCACCTACGTATTACCGCGGCTGCTGGCACGTAGTTAGCCGTGGCTTTCTATTCCGGTACCGTCAATTCTTCTAACTATTCGCAAGAAGGCCTTTCGTCCCGATTAACAGAGCTTTTACAACCCGAAAGGCCGTCATCACTCACGCGGCGTTGCTCCGTCAGACTTTCGTCCATTGCGGAAGATTCCCCACTGCTGCCTCCCCGTAGGAGTCTGGGCCGTGTCTCAGTCCCAATGTGGCCGTTCATCCTCTCAGACCGGCTACTGATCATCGCCTTGGTGGGCCGTTACCCCTCAACTAGCTAATCAGACGCAATCCCTCCTTCAGTGAAAGCTTATAAATAGAGCCACCTTTCATCCATCCTCGATGCCGAGATTAGATCGTATGCAGTATTAGCAGTCGTTTCCAACTGTTGTCCCCTCTGAAGGGCAGGTTGATTACGCGTTACTCACCCGTTCGCCACTAAGATTGATAAACAAGCTTCCATCGCTCTTCGTTCGACTTGCATGTGTTAAGCACGCCGCCAGCGTTCGTCCTGAGCCAGGATCGAACTCTCAAGATATCTTGAAGCTATTTGAATAGCTCATTATTTGTTGTCGTTACATTTAAGTAACTTTGAATTATGGTTGGTTTTGACTTTGTCAAAACCCGCACTCAACATATGTTCAATCATATGATTGATTACCTATCATTGTTCAGTTTTCAAAGATCTGTACCAGTTAAACCAGATTATATCTAGGTCTTGGTTTGTTCTGACCCTATAAGGGTCTTTTCTAGTGGTATCCCCTCTAAAGAGGGCATTGAATGATCTGACAACCACTCTATTGGCCCACTGGCTGCCCCCTACTGGGGGCTTTTATTTTGCCTATTTTACTGGCTCACCCGTAAACGGGTCGGTGTATTCTTTAAAGTTTAATGTATCTTGCGCTATATCCTCTTGTAGTTGATTGCGAATATACTCTTTTATCCCTCCTTCATATCTTCTAACTGTATCTACATAATAGCCTCTACACCAGAAGTGGCGATTCCCATACTTATATTTTAAGTTAGCATGTTTATCAAATATCATGAGGCTACTTTTGCTTTTAAATATCCCATAAAACTCGATACGCTTAAATGTGGTGGTATCGTTACTAGCATATGAATATGATCGGACAGCATTCCGCTTCTATTATCTCTACATTTTTTCTTACATAAATCTCGTAAGATTTTACCTACATCAGCTTTTATCCGACCATAAATTATTTGTCTTCTATACTTTGGAGCAAAAACAATATGATATTTACATCTCCATTTACTATGTGATAAGCTTTTTACGTCATTCATTGACATTGAACCTCTGTTGAATTGCGCTACGCAAAAAATCTACTTTGTTGTAGTCATTGCTACCCATTGGTTCATTGATAGCTTTCGAAGGTCTACTACATGCTCATCAGCTACAGTTGGTTCTTCACTTGCTTTGTTTTAACTGGTTTGTTTAGCAGCGACCAAATTGTTTCGTTCATGTAATGACGAAGTTCTTCGTTAGATACATGTTCTTGCTCTTGAGCAAGGACATCCAAGATAACATCTTCTAAGTCTTGTGCTTCGTTATCATTCATTGGACCGCCAATTTGTTTTTGTTTTGTACTACTTCGTTAACACGGTCTACCATGCCACGCAATACATTATAACCATAGCTGTTGACGAAGCCATCTTTTTTCATTGTATTTAGGTGTTTCAAAGTATTCGTATTCGTTTTTTGTTACGGTTTTCACCGTTCCAATTTAATGCTGTTTCAAAGCCATGAACATCGGCCTAAGGAATGCGTACGGAAGTAATCAGCATAGTTATGTTTATCTTTGGAATGTAACCAGATTTTATCAGCTTTAGTCAATTGTTCATGATTGTCATGCTTAGCTTCTGCTAAAGGCGATTTTTTTGTTCTGCATTTTCCCATGCTTTCACATAATCATGAATAGATTTACCGTTGCAACTTGTGGGCTAGCCACAGGTGAACGAGTACAACATTGCTTAAACCAGGTGTAGATGCAGGGTTAGGTGCAAATCAAGTTGTCATCATATGTTGGGCGCTTGCTGCATACCTGTGAATGGATGCTGCGCTCAATAAGTGCTGCTGCTGTGAAAGCAAGCATTGTAGATTTTTTCATATCTATTCCTCTTTCCATTGTCGAATATGTGCTGGTTAGGGGGGGAATTCAAGCCAGTTAATCAATTGATAACTAGATTTTAAAAGCCTGGTTTTGAAAATTACATACCCATTTTCGCCATCATTGCAGCCATTTGAGCTTTCAATTGGTCTACTTCACTTTGTAGACCAGCATTTTGAGCTTTAATTTGTTCGTTTTCATATTTCAAATCAGATACTTCGCCTTTTAATCCGGCATTTTGTGCTTTCATAGAAGCCATTTCAGTTTGAACTGCGTATGCAGAGCTGATAGGACCCTTTACGGTAGCGGTCTGCTACAGCTGCTTCAGCATCTCTGTTGCCAACTTTCAAGTTACACCAGCGTTTGCCATCATATGTCCTAGAACCGCCAGCCCAGGACACGCCTGCCATGGAACATTGTGGACTCGTTTTTTAATGAGCTACGCCCACTGCCAATCGCGGAGTTACCACGGTAGTTACCATAACCAGCCATGATTTGAGTTGGTTCCAATGGATCGTATTGATAGGTTTCAATGCGGACAATGCAGCAGATTGAGCACCTACACGACCGATTTCTTCGTTCAATTTATCTACGCGATGGGTCAGCTGCGCCTTTTTACGGTAAAGGTATTCATGTTTGTTAGGTTTCTGTTTTCTTCAATCGTACAGATTGCCATCTGTAGATTCAATGTTGTTAAGGGGTCTTTCAATTGTTTAACGTTTACGCCATCAGTACCATCATACCAGGTGCAAGGTTAACGAACGATTACCAGTCATTTTATTACCACCCATGTTCAAATGGTTGTTGCAGGATCATCGATTTACAGTATCGCCTGGGTTAGAGTTGATACTTTTGGACCATTGCTGATAGAATTATTTGTCAAATGGAAGTGACAATGTTAGTGAGTTATCAGTTTTTCACCATCGAAGGATGCTTTACCGTTCTACAACCATGTTGTCGAGCAGTAGTATTTACGCCGTTAGAGGGTTCTAAACCTTCAGATAACATTACTGTTTTAGCGTTGCCACCATTTTCTTTCGCGCCAGAAAGTCAAGGAATTTGTTTTGTTTTTGACCATTGAAGTTAACTTGCTTCATCAACGGATATGGTTAGTAGCATTTGGTTGATTGTGCCAAGGCCAGTGGATAACCTTTTCACCTTGTTAGTAACTGTTGGACAAGTCTTGACAGCGATACCGTCGTTTTTATCTGCCGATACTTCGTATATTGTTTACCAGAACCATCCGAATATGTCATTTCAACAGCTACTTTAGCGATGTAATTAGCATAGCTTTACCGTCTTTGTACTTTTCGTTAGATTTTGGAGATGCTTCTTCTTGCCAATGTTTCAATTGGTTCTTCATCGCCACCAGATTTACGTTGTGAATTTGTTGGCACCCATATCAAGTGTTTTATTAGTTATAGTAGGACCACCAGTGATAGTCAAACCATCGTTGTTAACTACTGTGTCACCAATTGTTACGGAACCGTTTGAGTCAACTGATGTTATTGTTCAATTCTAATTTACCGTCACCTTCTTTGTTAGTTTGTTTTAACAGTGAGGTTTTTACCACCAGAAAGTTTTACCATCAGTGATGTTTTAGCTGTTTTATCGGAATCGTTTTAGTATTACCAGTAGATTTCACGTTAAAGCCGTTCATAGTACCAACACCGTCAGCACTAATTGTCATCTTACCAGCTGCATCAGTAGAAACTTTGATGTGGTCGCCGCCTACAACAGTAACTTTGCCACCTACAGGTTTAACGTCTGTACCATTTGCTTGATAGTCCAAATATCATCTTTAGCTACTTGTTTAGTGCCGTTCTTAGTTGTGTACTCAATACGATCATTACCTGCATTGTAGTTAATAGTTGTATGAGATGTTGGGCTACCTAAATGGGTTGTTAGTTTGAACATTGTTAAGCTCTTTCAAATCTTTATCCAATGCGAATTCGTAAGTTTGTTCATCGCCGTTTACAGTTTGTTTTACGTTCAAGTTTTTGCCTGCGCCGTAATTTTACTGTGCTACCAGGTTTAACGATTGTTGCAGTGGATGCTACCACATTACCTGTTGCATTAGCTTTCAACCGGAGTTATTGATTGTATCTACTAGTTTTAACTGTTGCGATACCATCTTTACCATCTACGCCTGGTTTACCGTCTGTACCTTGTTTAATGTTACCAATGTTAACGTCGTATTTAACTTGACCATTTGCATCAACGGAAGCAGATGTGAAGTTACCATCAACAAAGTTCAAACCTTCGGACAATTTAACTTTTTTGTTTAGTACCGCCGTTAGCTCTGTAGTTCAATTCTGCATCGCCAAGGTTAACGCCAGTAGCAGAGTTACCTTGTTAAGATACGGTTTGACCGTTAGCACCTGTACGGGATGTTTTGTTTATTCAACTGCATTGTTCCCCATCTTTAGTAATTGTTAACGTTTATGGATCAGTTTACGCCAGGAGCTACGTTAACGATTGTTTTATTACCAGCATTGATGTTTTATTAATGGATGGAATGGTTGATTGTGTTAGACCATTGAACCATCAATTTAGTACCATCGGATAGTTAACCTGCCGCAGATGTCAAATGTTTTTTTCTTGCTTTCTTACCATCTACGCCTTCACCTTTATTGTCAGTCAATTTAACTGTTTGCGATAACGTTTGTTTTTTGTTTCGACGTATTTTCGTTTTTATCAGTCGCCAGCATATTTCATGCCGTCATCCAATGTAGCCACTTCGTGTTTATTCTTGTTGTTATCTTCGTATACGATACGAGTGATACCGAGTACCGTTTTACTGTTCACACCTGGTTGACCGTCTTTGCTTTCATAGTAAGACCGTCTTTACCGTCCTTACCATTGAGACCGATGGAGCCGTCTTTACCGTTAATCACAACAGAAGAACCATCTTTACCGTTTACACCGATTTTACCGTCAACACCTGGTTTACCATCTTTACCATCATGACCGACTTTAAATATCGTCGGACAATGCATAGTTGTAAGTATGATCGCCAGTTACAGCTATCAACGATTTGTTCAACAGTTAAGTTTTTACCAGCACCGAAGTTTACAGTTGTGCCAGGTTTAACGATTGTTGCAGCATGGTTATTGACTGTGTTACCAGTAACATCACCTTTCCAGCCGGAGTTGTTGATTGTATCAACTACAGTTTTAACTGTTGCGATACCATCGTTACCATCTACGCCTGGTTTACCGTCAACGCCGTCTTTCACCTTTACCGATTGTTACGTCATATTTAACTTGACCATTTTGCATCAACAGAAGCGGAGATGTGTAGTTACCGTCAACGAAGTTCAAGCCTTGAGACAATTTAACGGATTTTTGTATTAGTGCCGTTAGCGGAGTATTTCAATTGCATCGCCAAGAGCTACGTCGTTCGCATTAACAGTGTAAATTGTATGACCATCATTACCGTAAGTTGTGTCTACAGTTACATTATTACCAGCCTTAACTTCTGTTTTAGCTTTTTTCAATTGTTTTACGTTAACTGCATCAGTATCATTTACACCAGCATCTACGTTAACAATTGTTTTATTACCAGCATTGATACCAGTCGTAGTAACGGACGGACCACCAGAGATAGTCAAACCATTGTTGTTAACTACAGTATCGCCAATTGTTAAGGAACCAGATGGAGTCAAGTTCATTTCTTTTGGACAATTGAACTTTCAATTTGCCATCTACGTTATTCACGCCGATGTTGTTTTCAGTCAATTTGACTTATCTGCACCACCAACAACGTCCATAGTTTCGTTCAATTTCTTAGCGATCACTTTGGATTTGTCAGTTTTGCATCGTCGCCAGCATATTTCATGCCGTCGTCCAATGTAGCCACTTCGTGTTTATCGTTGTTGTGGTCTTCGTATACGATACGAGTGATACCATTAGTACCATTTTTACCGTCTGCGCCATCTTGACCATTGGCGCCTTGGGATAGTAAGACCGTCTTTGCCGTCTTTACCATTGAGGCCGATAGAACCGTCTTTACCATTGATCACAACGGAGGAACCATCTTTACCGTTTACGCCGATTTTGCCGTCAATGCCATCTTTACCTCTTTACCAATCGTTACCAAGTTTAATATCGTTAGACAATGCATATGTATATGTTTGTTCACCAGTTGCTGGATCGATAGTTTGTTCAATTGTCAAGTTTTCGCTCAAGCAGCGTAGAAACAGTCTTGCCGTTTTCTACAGTTGTTGCAGGTTGCGGTACCAACTACATTGCAGTTGCATTTGCTTAGAGAAGTGAACAACCGTCTTTAATTTGATGCCGCCAAAACCAGACAAGTCGATTTTTGCGATTGTACCAGCTTGGTTAGCGCCATTACCATCGTTGTATTTCAATGTAACGGATTTGTCTTGCTGCATCATAGGCGTAAGATGGAAGAGTTCACCAGTACGGTTGGATGTAGTTGGTGCAATGTGCAAATCGTTAGCTTTTGGAAATTGTCTTAACGTCGCCGATGTTAGCACCATTTGTATCATCAGTGGAGTTGTTGTTCACGATACCAGATTTAAGGTTCGTAATGTTGTTGCCACCCATGTTCACATTGCCCGCCGTCGAATTTGAATTCGTTGCCGCCGATTGTGAAAGTAGCAGGACCACCGTTTTTAATTGTGTTGATGTTGTTCAAGTCTTTAGCCAAACCGATATTGATTTCGCTGTTACCATCAGCTTTTACGTGTGATGCTTGTTTTGATGTTAGAGGAATCGTATTCGGAATCAGCTTTAGCACCTGTACCTTTAACAAGTAACTTTGGAGCCAAGTTTATTTTTCTTTTTCGCCACCGGAGTTAGCGTCGAAACGTAAACCATCATCCAATGTAGCTACTTCGTGTTTATTGTTGTCATGATCTTCGTAAACGATGCGAGTTACGCCGTCAGACCTTTTTCGCCTTTCATAGTAAGACCGTCTTGCCGTCCTTACCATTTAAGCCGATGGAGCTGTCTTTACCGTTAATTACAACAGAGGAACCATCTTTACCGTTTACGCCGATTTTGCCGTCAACGCCGTCTTTGCCATCTTTACCAATCTTGATATCGTTAGCCAAGTCGAATTCAACCTTAGCGCCGTCGTTGTTGCTAGTTTGTTTTACAGTCGTCTTGCCTGCTGCCATTTCAACTGTTTTACCATCAGAGATAGTTTTTGGAGCTGTTTCAGAATCAGCAGTTGTATTGCCTGTGGATTTCACATTCCATACGGATTGTGTAGCACCAGGAGCTACATGCAAGTCGTAAAGTCACTTGGTTACCGTTTTCAGTTTTGTTAACTGTTACGGAGTTATCGTTAGATGTAACAACTGTACGAGCATCTTTCAATTGTTTAACGTTAACTGCATCAGTATCGTTTACGCCAGCTTTTACATTAGTAATGTCAAGTTACCCGCATTGATACCAGTTTTAATGATGGATGGACCACCAGATAGTTAAACCATTGTTGTTAACTACAGTATCACCAATTGTTAAGGAACCAGATGGAGTCAAGTTCACTTTTTGACAATTGAACCTTCAATTTGCCATCTACGTTATTCACGCCGATATTGTTGTCGGTCAATTTGGACTTATTGAACCACCAACAACGTCCATAGTTTCGTTCAATCTTAGCGATTTTTTGGATTTGTCAGCGCCTTGTGCATCGTCGCCAGCATATTTCATGCCGTCATCCAATGTAGCCACTTCATGTTTAATATCATGGTTGTATCGCGTATACGATACGAGTGATACCCATTAGTACCATTTTTACCGTTACGCCATCTTGACCTTTTCGCCACGGATAGTAAGACCAGTTACCGTCCTTACCATTGAGGCCGATAGAACCATCTTTTTACCATTGATCACAACGGAGGAACCATGCTTTACCGTTTACGCCATTTTACCATCGATGCCTTCTTTACCGTCTTTGCCGACCTTGATGTCATTGGACAATGCGTATGTATAAGTGTGTTCACCAGTTGTAGCATCGATATCTTGTTTTACAGTCAAGTTATCGCCTGCTGCATAGGAAACAGTTTTACCATTGCCAACAGCTGTTACAGCATGGTTACCAACTACATTGCCTTTAGCGTCAGTGGAGAAGGAATAACCGTCTTTGATTTGATCAGCCAAACCGGACAAGTCGATTTTTGCGATTGTACCAGCTTGGTTAGCGCCGTTGCCATCGTTGTATTTCAATGTTACGGATTTGCTTGCTGTATCGTAAGCGTAAGATGTAGTTGTTTCACCAGTACGATTAGATGTAGTAGGAGCAATGCAAGTCGTTAGCTTTGGAAATATTCTTAACGTCGCCGATGTTAGCAGCATTTGTGTTATCTGTATCATTGTTATTTACAATGCCAGATTTAAGGTTAGTAATGTTGTTACCACCGATGCTTACGTTGCCGCCATTGAATGCAAGTTATCGCCACCAATTGTGAAAGTAGCATTGCCACCGTTCTTAATTGTGTTGATGTTTTCAAGTCTTTGTTCAATTGAACTTCTAGAGTATCTGTACCATCAGCTTTTACGTTGATGTTACCAGCTGCGCTCTTGAATGTAGCAGATGTATTTTTTATCTACGCCTTCGCCTTGTACTTTTACTAAGCTGTTCAATTTTTGTTTGTTCACTGTATCAGTGTTGTTACCAGTGAAGTTCAAACCATCATCTAACGTAGCAACTTCATGTTTATCATGGTTGTTATCTTCATAAACAATGCGAGTGATGCCATCTTTGCCGTTTAAGCCAGGTTGGCCTTTTTCGCCCTTCATAGTAAGACCGTCTTTGCCGTCCTTACCATTTAAGCCGATGGAGCCGTCTTTACCGTTAATCACAACAGAGGAACCATCTTTACCGTTTACACCGATTTTACCGTCAACGCCGTCTCTACCGTCTTTGCCCGTCGTTACCAATCTTGATATCGTTAGACTAAGTCGAATTCAACCTTAGCACCGTCGTTGTTGCTAGTTTGTTTTACAGTCAAGTTCTTACCTGCTGCCATTTCAACTGTTTTACCATCAGAGATAGTTTTGGCAGCTGTTTCAGAATCAGCAGTTGTGTTACCTGTGGATTTCACATTCCATAGATTGTGCAGCACCAGGAGCCACGTGCAAGTCATAAGTCACTTGGTTACCGTTTTCAGTTTTATTAATTGTTACGGAGTTATCGTTAGAAGTTACTACTGTACGAGCATCTTTCAATTGTTTTACGTTAACTGCATCAGTATCGTTTACGCCAGCTTTTACATTAGTAATGTTCAAGTTACCAGCGTTGATGCCAGTCTTAGTAACGGATGGGCCGCCTGTAATTGTTAAACCACCATTGTTGAGAATTGTGTCACCAATTTTCAAGGAACCATTTGGTGTTAAATCAACATCATTGGACAATGCATATGTGTAAGTATGTTCACCAGTTGCATTATCAATATTTTGAGCAACAGTTAAGTTTTTACCTGCTGCATAAGAAACAGTTTTACCATTTGCTACAGGTGTAACAGCATGGTTACCAACTACATTACCTTTAGCGTCAGTAGAGAAGGAGTAACCATCTTTGATTTGATCAGCCAAACCGGATAAGTCGATTTTCGCCACTGTACCAGATTGGTTAGCACCGTTACCATCGTTATATTTCAATGTCACAGATTTGCTTGCTGCATCGTAAGCGTAAGATGTAGTAGTTTCACCTTGACGGTCAGAAGATGTTGGAGCAATGTGCAAGTCGTTAGCTTTAGAAATACGTTTTACGTCGCCAATATTAGCTGCGTTATTGATAACATCACCACCAGATTTAAGGTTTAATGTTTTGGTCACCCATGTTGATAGGGCCATTTGTGATGTTAATGGAGTTAGGACCAAATTCCATTTTGGACCATTTGTAGTATTGGAAATGGAATTGATATTAACTAAATCTTTATTCACATCGTATTTAACAACGCCTTCAGCATCTACAGAAGCTGTTGTGTTTCTGCCGTTTGTGAAGTTCAAACCTTTATCCAATGTAACTGTTTGAGCATTTTGGCCATTCGCTTTGTATGTCAAAGGAATTTGAGTAGCTGCTTTGTTACCATCGAATGTTACTGTGTATGTTGTGTTATGGTTTGTTTCATCTTGTACAGGTGTAACAGTGATAGGGTTGTTAGTTTTGTTTGTAGTGTTTACAGTTACCGCTTCACGAGCTGCATCTTTTACGTCGTTACGGGAAACGTTTACTTCGTAAGTTGCGCCAGCATCGCCGTATTGGTCACCTGTTTGAGGTGTAACCTTAGCGATATTTTATCTGTAGAACCTGTTACATTGCTTTCGCTTTCACTTTTTTCAGTAGAAGCAGCTGTAGGTGTTACATTATCAACGTCTACAGTGTAGATTGTTTTTTACCACCGTCAACAGTATTTTCTGTTACAGAAGTAACCTTCGCAGCATTTTACCACGAACCTCTACAGTATTGTTCAATTTACCTTTAGCTTCATCGGACAAGTCAACAGCTACGTTGCTACCAGATGCAGTTGTTTTGATGTATTGGCCATTGTTAGCACCAATTACGCCAAAAGCTCAAGCCACCAGCTTGGTTCAATTTTTGAAGATCAGTAGCGCCTGTGTTACCAGTCAAGCCAACTGTGTTATTGAAACCGTTATTAACGATTTTAATTGTTCTTCAGTAGCGGCGCGACCTTTTTAGCGAAATCAGGAGCATCCAACGTTACGTTAGTTAAACCAGTGATGTCACCAACTTTAGCATTCAAGTTAATATTGTGATCACCTGCTACGTTAACAGTTTGGTTGCCACCGAATACAACTTTGCCATCACCATCTTTGTTTGTGATGGATGTAATGTCGTTTAAATCACCTTCAACGTCTACTTTGAAAGTTTTAACGCCATTGATTTCACGGTTGCTCACCTTTTGTATTCTTACCATTTTCCATATCGATGGATTTTTTAGCAAGATTTTGATAACTGTTTCGCCACCCTTATTGATATTGGAAAGATCTTGTTTAGCAATACCTGTGATAACAGCCGTTTTCAGTTAGCAACGTCTTTGTTGTTACCATCAGGTATGTCATCGTTACTTTTGCCGTTTGCGTCTACCGCATATTCACCAGGTTTGATATGACGTTCGTCAGCACGAACTTTCTTCAATTGGCTTACGTTAACTGCATCATTATCATTTACGCCAGCTTTCACATTAGTGATATTCAAATCACCAGCGTTGATGTTACCAGTTTTAGTAATGGAAGGACCATTATTGATAGTCAAACCATTGTCTGTAATGTTAGTGTCACCGATTTTGATAGACCCATCTGGAGTCAAATCGATGTCTTTGTTCAATGCAAATTCAACAGCTGCATTACCATTTTTATTAGTTTGTTTAATGGTCATGTTTTTGCCGGCTTGCATTTCCACAGTTTTGCCATCACGAATTTCTTGAACACCAGCGGAACCCAGCCACTTTACCTTCTGTAGCAGAAGATTTCACGTTGAAGGAGCCTCATGTCGCCAGTTTTCAAACCGCTCAAGTCGATAACTGCTTTAGGGCCGTTAACAGTTTTGCCATTACCATCTTGGTAAGTCAATGTAACCTTTTATTAGCGTTACAGTGTATTCAGTCACATTGTTGTTAGTGCCTGCTGTAGGTGCAATGTGTAATCATTAGTTTTAGAGATACGTGTAACGTCACCAATGTTAGCAGCGTTATTGATTACATCGCCACCAGATTTAAGGTTAGTGATATTGTGATCACCAAGATCTAGGTTACCACCAGTGATGCTGATGTTGTCACCACCAAAGTTCATTGTTGTACCACCATTGTTAGTGATGGATGTAATTTTAAACTTTGTTCAAGGAATATGTATAGGTTTGTTCAGCCTGTAGATTGGCTGGATATCTTGTTTAACTGTTAAGTTCTTACCAGCTGCATAGTTAACAGTAGTGCCACTTGCTACAGTTGCAGGTTTTGCAGTGCCGTCTAATTTACCACCGTTAGCTTTTTGCATTTGTTAAGAAATCATATTTGCAGCAGCGTCTGCAGCGTTGATTGTGTATGTAGTACGACCATTAACTGTTTTTTCATCAACAGTAACGTTTTTACCAGTTCTCACCATGCCAGTATCATCAAATGTCAAAGTCAATCTGGAGTCTTTTGCACCCGTCATCAGCAACAGCTGTAGATACATGGCCTTCACCGACGAACATTTAATTTGCCGCCGTCAGCTAAGAAGTCGCTAGAACCAGTATTGCCAGTTAAGCAACGCCAACGTTTTTCAATTGAGTTACGTTAACAGCATCTGTATCAGCAGTACCAGCAGCAAGACCTGTTAATTGACGAGTCATTGTACTACCATTACCGATGGATACAGCAGCAGTAGTAGCTGTGCGAACATTGTTAGCTAAGTTTGTGTAATGACGTGTATGGACATCGGAAGGATTGTAACCTTTAACGCCTTTATCTGTTGTTGTAACAGAGCTAGAACCTAGTGCTACACCATTGGCAATGTTAGCTTCCTGCTGCATTACCTAATGCAGTAGCAGCTTTGCATTCGCTTTAGTTGTACGACCTAATGCAACGCCATATTTACCACCTGCACGAGAGCCAGCACCTTCAGCGATGGCAGCTCCTCTATAGCTTGAGACTGCATACCGATGTTGATGGAGTTTACACCAGATGCAATTACTCTAGGAGAAGCTTTTACCACTTTGACCGATGGCAATGGAGTGTCACCAGAAGCATCTGCATCGAGCACTCGACTGCTGCTAGCAGCCAGCATCCTGA
>VOFH01003503.1_pt1 | contig 18326 bp, 34 predicted proteins | sample 5384091 | NCBI WGS metagenome assembly VOFH01 (sample SAMN12384727, study PRJNA508395) | human gut metagenome | isolation source: healthy gut G | host: Homo sapiens
CAGGAACCATCACAGTGAATTATGATGGCCAACACAAGTTTAAAACGACGATTGGAAACAATGTTTTTGTCGGATCCAATTCGACGATTATTGCGCCAGTTGAATTAGGCGACAACCCCTTAGTCGGTGCTGGATCAACCATTACCAAGGATGTACCAGCTGATGCGATTGCGATTGGTCGTGGCCGTCAAGTGAATAAAGAAGAGTATGCCCTTCGCTTGCCACACCATCCTAAAAATAAATAGGAGATTCTCATGCAATTTGAAGAAAAACCATTGAGCGCAAGGAGATTTATCAGGGACCGATTTTCCAAGTGGTCACTGATCAAGTAGAACTACCTGCTGGAAAAGGCCAAGCGCAGCGTGATTTAATCTTCCATAACGGAGCAGTAGCGGTTTTGCCGATCACAGAAGATGGGAAGACGATCTTGGTCAAGCAGTACCGCAAGGCGATTGAAAGGACCTCGGTGGAGATTCCAGCAGGGAAGTTAGAAAAGGGAGAAAATGCAGATCCCAAAGCGGCTGCTCTGCGTGAATTGGAAGAAGAAATTGGCTACACAGCGGATCTAGAGTTGTTGTATGATTTTTATTCAGCCATTGGATTTTGTAATGAGCGGATCAAACTTTATGGTGCGACCAACTTGAAAAGGTGGAAAATCCACGTCCACAAGATGCGGATGAGACCTTAGAGTTATTAGAAGTGACCTTGAAGGAAGCGAAAGATTTGATCCAAACTGGTGAAATCTGTGATGCCAAGACCATCATGGCGATCCAATATTGGGACTTAATCAATAAATAGAGGAGGATCCGATGGGAAAACCTTTATTAACCGATGAAATGATTGAACGAGCAAGGCGAGGTGAGGACATCACCGGTCCTAAAATGGTCGATGCTGAAGAGACGAAAATTATTCGGACAGACCACAGGGATTTGGCTATGAACGTCCTATGAGAGAGAGTCGTATGGAGCGTCCACAAGAGCGTTATTCTCAGGATACCTTGCAGATCCAAGTGGAGCCCACTGTGACCAAGAGTCGTCGCATTGAAGAGCGTAAACAAAGTGTGCTCCAATCCAAACTCAATAAGATTTTGTTCTGGATCATTGTGCTCCTCATTGCCTTGATCATTGCTATTTGGCGTCTGTAGGGTCGTCACAAGGAGAGAAATGGATATGAAAATTGGAATTATCGCAGCCATGCCCCAGGAGTTAAGAAGATTTGGTTGAAGCCCTTGAAAAATGGGGAAAAGCATCTGCGTCTTGGAAAAGTCTACTATACAGGATCAATTGGACGCCATGAGGTCGTTTTGGTGGAAAGTGGTATTGGAAAAGTCATGTCTGCTATGAGTGTAGCAGTCTTGTCCAATGATTTCAAAGTGGAAGCCATTATCAATACCGGATCTGCAGGAGCCGTCGCACCGGGAATGGCCGTTGGGGATATTGTCCTTGCCGACAAACTGGCCTATCATGATGTGGATGTGACAGCCTTTGGCTACAAGTATGGTCAAATGGCAGGTCAACCGCTTTACTTTGAATCCAGTCGCTATTTCGTATCAGAAATGAAATAAAGTTCTGGAAGAAGAAGCTGCAACCACACATGTGGGCTTGATTACAACAGGAGATAGCTTTATCGCAAGTGAAGAAAGAGTCGCAGCAATTCGGGAGCATTTCCCAGAAGTATTGGCAGTTGAGATGGAAGGGGCAGCCGTTGCCCAAGCCGCTCATGCAGCTGGACGTCCCTTTATGGTTATTCGAGCTATGAGTGATACAGCAGATCACGCAGCCAACATTTCATTTGATGAATTTATCGTAGAGGCTGGCGAGCGCTCTGCTCAAACCTTAATTACTTTCTTGAAGAGATTGGTGTAAAATAAACAAACAATAGAATAGATGATAGAAGTGGGACGAGGAATGAAGTTAGATTCAATTTCATTCCTCGTTCCTTTTTTTCTGAAGCCGAATCTTTCAGAAATAGGGAACTTTCATGCTATAATAAAGACTAGTAATGTAAAGGAGAGAATATGGTTTTATCAAAGAAACGGGCACGCCATGTGATTGAAGAAATTATCGCCCTCTTTCCAGATGCCAAGCCAAGTCTGGATTTTCGTAATCATTTTGAATTACTAGTAGCAGTCATGCTCTCAGCTCAGACGACAGATGCGGCTGTTAACAAAGCGACACCAGGTTTGTTTGCGACTTTTCCAACCCCCCAAGCCATGGCAGTAGCCAGTGAGGCTGATATCGCCAAGCATATTTCTAAATTAGGCCTCTATCGAAATAAGGCCAAATTTCTCAAAAAATGTGCCCAACAATTGCTAGACAACTTTGATGGGCAAGTGCCTCAGACTCGCGAAGAGTTAGAAAGTTTAGCAGGAGTAGGACGCAAGACAGCCAATGTGGTCATGAGTGTAGGTTTTGGGATTCCAGCTTTTGCTGTCGATACCCATGTGGAGCGGATTTGTAAGCACCATGATATCGTCAAGAAATCAGCGACGCCATTGTAAGTTGAAAAGCGGGTCATGGATGTTCTACCAAAGAGCGAATGGCTAGCTGCCCATCAAGCCATGATTTATTTTGGGCGGGCCATCTGCCATCCTAAAAATCCTGAATGTGACCAGTACTCACAACTCTATCATTTTGATTAGGAATCAGTTCCTCTGCTCGAAAGAGCAGAGGTTCTTTTTTTTGCGCTGAAACGTATATTTATTAAAAGGATTGAAAGGTGATATCTATGTTGGATCTGGTGGTAGGTGCCTAGATTCGCCTATCCGGCTTCTTTGAGATCGATTTCAAGATGCTTTTTCTTTATATCTTATTATATTCATTCAGAAATAACGAACTTTTTTTAAATAAATTTGGTTTTTTTAAGAAATAGTGTATAATGGTAGAAAATCTAACATAAGGAGATAGTGATGAAAGCAAAAAAACTGTTAGCTCTTGCAGGAGTTTCTGTTGCAGGTGCCTTTCTTTTAGCAGCATGTGGCGGTGGTAGTAGCAATCAAGCAACCTACTCATTCGTCTATTCAGCAGATCCAAATACCTTGGATTACATCGCTGCAACTCGTACAACAACTTCAGATGTCACAAGTAACCTTGTAGATGGTCTTCTTGAAAACGACCGATACGGAAACTTTGTGCCAAGTCTAGCAGAAGATTGGACTGTCTCTGAAGATGGATTAACCTATACTTACAAACTTCGTAAGGATGCCAAATGGTATACGAGTGAAGGAGAAGAATATGGTGCTGTAACGGCTCAAGACTTTGTTACAGGGATCAAACACGCGGTTGAGTCTAAATCAGAAGGTCTCTTCTTGATTCAAAATTCGATCAAAGGTTTGGATGCCTACGTAAAAAGGGGAAACCAAAGACTTTAACACAGTTGAGTCAAAGCCTTAGACGACCACACCATCCAATATACTTTGGTTCGTCCAGAAAGCTTCTGGAACTCAAAAACAACCTCAGGTGTTCTTTTCCCAGTCAATGCGGATTTCTTGAAATCTCAAGGAAAAGATTTTGGTTCTTTGAAACCTAGCAGCATCTTATACAATGGTCCATATTACTTGAAATCATTGACTTCAAAATCTGAGATTGAATTGGTCAAGAACAAAGACTATTACGATGCGAAAAATGTTCATATCGACAATGTCAAATTGACCTTTAACGATGGATCAAACCCAGATTCTATCATTAAAAACTTTGAAAAAGGTCAATATTCCTTTGCATCTGTTATGCCAAACAGTTCGACTTATAAGAGTGTTAAGAAAAACTTTGGCGACAACATTGTCTACGGTTTGCAATTGGGAACATCCTACTATCTTGGATTCAACTTGGACCGTCAAAAGTATGACCACACAGCCAAAACAACGGATGAACAAAAAGCTTCTACCAAGAAAGCAATCTTGAACAAGGACTTCCGTCAAGCGGTAAACTTTGGCATTTGACCGTAAATCTTATGCAGCACAAGTATCCGGGGCTGATGCGGCTGAAAATACCCTTCGTAGTACCTTGGTGCCACCAACCTATGTCCAAATCAATGGAGAAGATTTTGGTAAGGTCGTTGAAAAACAATTGGTTACCTATGGGGATCAATGGAAGGGTGTGAGTCTGGCCGATGGTCAAACGAGCCTTTACAGCCCAGAAAAAGCCAAGGCTTCATTTGCGAAAGCTAAAGCTGAATTGCAAAAACAAGGAGTTCAATTCCCAATTCATTTGGACTATATTGTCAGCCAAGTGGACAACAGCATGGTCCAACAAGCTAGCTCCTTCAAACAATCTGTAGAGTCAGCGCTTGGTGCAGACAATGTCGTTGTGGACCTTCAAAAGGTATCGGATGATGATTTCCAAAATATCACCTACTTCAGCGATACAGCGGCTGCGAGAGATTACGACATCTCAGGCGGTGGTTGGGCTCCTGACTACCAAGATCCATCCACTTATCTCGAAAGTATCAGCCCAGTAAATGGTTCTGTCTTCTACTATCTTGGTATTGATGCAGGTTCAAACAATCCAGCCATTGCAGCAGTTGGTTTGGATCAATACGCTAACATGTTGAAAGACGCCGATGCTGAATTGTTGGATCAAGGCAAAACGCTATGAAAAATATGCAGCAGCGCAAGCATGGTTGACAGATAGCTCGATTACGCTTCCAACTGTTTCAAATGGTGGTTCTCCAATGCTTCAACGGACCGTACCATACAGTCGTGCTGCTTCATGGGTTGGTACAAAAGGAACAGGAACATTCTACAAATACCTTTGAAATGTCTAAAGATGTTGTCACAACAAAAGACTTTAACAAGGCCAAAGAAGAATGGTTGAAGAAAAAAGCAGAATCCAATAAAAAAGCTCAAGAAGATCTCAAAGATCACATTGAGAAGAAAAAATAAAAAATCAATCATTGGTCTATCAATGAAGATAAAAAAGTCGGAGCCGTCATGTGAAGGCTCCGGTTTTTTATGTCTCGAAAGTCAGTCTGTCTCATTTTTTAAGATGAAAGATAAATAAATCACCCGCTATTGAACTGTACCCAAAAAAAAATAGATTTTTTGGGTATGGCTCATAGACGGGTGATGATCATTCTATTCACTAAATCTTAAAAAATAGCCATCTGGATCTAAAACTGCAAATCCATGAGGATAGATATACTGTTCACCAACACGAAATTTTCTTTTGTTATACCCTATGCTTTTTAGTGAAAGCGTTTCCTGTTTTAATTTAAATAAACTATAAAAAATGATATAATACATGTGAGTCAACCACTTTAAGGAGAACAATCTGATGAAAAACAAAATAATATTAAGCTCTGTAATGCTTCTATCTGCATTTATACTAGCAGCATGCGGAAACGGAGAGAAGAAAGCAGCAGAAACTACGGCTGCATCAACGACAAAACTCAAACAACAACTCCTGGGTCTTCTTCTGGGGTCAAAAGAAATATCCCTTGCAGATACTCAACGTATCGGAAATGAAAAATTTGGTTATATCAATATCCCTAAAGATTGGGTCGTACAATGACAAAACTCAAAGTAGCCAAAACGCTCAAATATTCATCACCAGACAAACACAATGCGTTAATAATGGATTCAAACACTAAAGATACTGTTAAACTTGGCCCCAACGAAACCTTTGACGCAGAGTTATTTGCGAACCGTTTATATAGCTCATTCGGAAAACACAAAAAATCGAACTAGTATAGAAGGTGTAAAAGCTATATTTGCCGGTGGGGACGCTTTCTTAATAAAAGTAACAGTTAAAGATGGAGTACTTTATACGTATGGGTATTCCAAAAAGGAGATAAAAGTATACACAATCATAATCCAAGGTTCAGAAGATATGATTAAATCCTTAAGACCTGTTCTCGAGCAATCTTGGGATTAGATCCCTGGGAAATAATCAAAAGACTAAAAAGAGAGTGGGACAGAAATTGGTAATTCGTTAAATTCGATTTCGAAATAAGGGCTGTAAAAAGCTGAAAATCAGCGTAAGACCCACTCAACCACTGACAATCCAAAATAATTGAGAGGCTAGGACTTTTGTCCCAGTCTCTTTTTTTTGTTTCTTTTTCTACTCTAGTGATCTATTTTCTTATTCACTAAATCTTAAAAAAAATAGCCATCTGGATCCAGAATTGCAAATTCATGAGGATAGATATAATGATCACCAACACGAAATTTTCTTTTTAATTAATGGGCGATGAATTGGATAGTTAGACTTCGATAACAATTTTTGATAGAGTCTAGGGACATCTTTTATGCCAAAGGAGATATTAACTCCACGACCAAATGGGTAGGTCAGTTCAGCTAGTTCTTCCTTTGTCCCCTCCTCTATCATGAGCTGGCAATCTTCAAGAGAAAGAAAGAGGAAGTTTTCTTCTGGGCGCTCGTATTCGATGGTGAAACCGAGCAAATCACAGTAGAAGGAACGGGACTGTTCTATATTCGAAACCATAAACTCGGGAATTACTGCATTGTAGTTCATAAAGAACATCCTTACAAATCAATTTCTAATACAATTGGTGTATGATCTTGACGAGCGCCTGAGTCAATCATGTCTGATTTAGTAACCTTATCTGCAATGCGGTTTGAAGTTAACCAATAGTCGATTCTCCAGCCTGTGTTGTTGATTTTTGAAGTCTTGCTGCGTTGCGCCCACCAAGTGTAACGCTCCGGGGACATCGCCGTGGAGGTGGCGGAAGGTATCTGTAAATCCTTTGGCCAAAAGATTTGTAAATCCTTCGCGTTCTTCGTCTGTGAATCCTGGCGAACGGCGGTTGCTGGCTGGGTTAGCAAGGTCGATTTCCTTGTGAGCAACGTTGTAGTCACCGGTTGCAAGGACAGGTTTTTCTTTGTCTAAGTTCAGCCAAATATTCAGCATATTTGACATCCCAAACTTGACGTTCTTCCAAACGTTTGAGACCATCACCGGCGTTAGGTGTGTAGACCTGAGTAACGAAAAATTCATCAAATTCCAAAGTAATGATCCGACCTTCCAAGTCCATGGTCGAAGGAGCTCCGATTTCTGGGAAAGTCACAACTGGTGTGAGCTCTTTTTTATAGAGGAACATGGTTCCAGCGTAGCCTTTTACGAGCCGGTTCTTGAGAAGAGCGCCAGGTGTTTTTCATAGCCAGGGAAAGAGTTCCTCAAGAATTTCAAGGTGTTTTTTGGTAGGTCCTTTGGCGGATAACTTGGTTTCTTGAATGGCAATGATATCCGCATCCTCAGCAACCAAGGTTTGGAGGACTTCTTGAGAAAGTTTAGCGCGTGCTGAATCACTGGTTAATGCAGCATTAAGCGAGTCGATATTCCATGAAATGAGTTTCATTGTGTTTCCTTTTTCTTGACATGATAGATAATTTTATTATAACAAAAATTTAATGATTTTCTGATTAGAATGCCTTGAATTCTCCCCTGAAATCTATTATAATAGATTGAATTCATTTGGAGAAAGGGAGTTCATTATGAAATTTTACTCTTATGACTATGTATTGAGTCAGATCAGTCAGCAAAATTGGGTGACCATTGGGATCTCTGGTTTGCTCATTCTACTGACAGTTTTTTTGCGGTGAAAGCTTATCGGGATAAGCACGATAGCAAATTCCGTGAATTATCTATTATCTCCATTTTAACTCTGGTGGCAGTGGTCTTGATCAGTATCAGCAATTTCCAAAATAGCCAAAGTAATAATGATCAGTTCCAACGCTCACTCCATTTTATTGAGCTCATCTCAAAGGAGTTGGATGTCAAAAAAGAAAGATGTCTATGTCAATACTTCAGCAGCCACAGATGGGGCGATCCTGAAAGTTGGAGAGGTTTATTACCGAGCTATCGCAGGATCTGACCCAGATAGCTACCTATTAGAAAAGATGGATCTGTATAAAACAGACGTGGAACTTGTGGAGGTGAACAAATGACAGTAGATTTTTTAGCCATTTTGATTAAATTAGCTCTTCGGCTTGATTTCCTTGGTATTTGTGATCAATGTGACCGGGAAAGGAAACTTAGCACCAAGTTCTGCAGTAGACCAGATACAGAACTTTGTTCTGGGGAATTATTGGTGGGGTCATCTACAATAGCTCCATTACCATTCTTCAATACATTGTGATTCTCTTGATGTGGACTATTTTGATCTTACTCTTAAAATGGCTCAATACCAATGTCCGTTTTATGAAGCACTTGATCGATGGCAAACCAACTGTCATTATCAAAAATGGGAAGCTTGATCCGGAAGCTTGTCGATCCAAGGGACTTTCTGCTTCAGACGTTGCCTTGAAATTGCGTTCACAAGGAATTTTCCAATTAAAGGGATGTGAAACGAGCTGTCATTGAACAAAACGGTCAAATGATCGTTGTCCGTGCGGGGGATGAAAATCCTAAATACCCGATTATTACGGATGGTGTGGTTCAGCTTGAAATTTTGGAAACAATTGGGAAAAGTGAAGAGTGGTTGCTAGCTGAATTGGAAAAAAGAAGGCTATGACAACGTTTTGGATATTTTCATTGCGAGTATGACAAAGGAAAAATCAATGTTGTGACTTATTAGAAAGAAAAGATTGGGCGAGCATGTCCAATCTTTTTTTCCTTCATAAAATTCCAGGAAAGGTCCCTTCCTTTTCTTGAGATACTCTTGGAAAAATAGTAAAATGGAAAGTAAGTGTTGATTAGAAAAGAAGGATAGAAAATTTCATGAAGAAAAAAATACGGAAGTTTGAGAATCATTCGATCACACGCAGACTCTATCTGCTGTTTAGTTTGATTTGCCTTCTTTTTTTTGGTTCTGATTACCTCGACTTGGCTATATGCAGATCTCTCACCAATCCTATTATACGGATAAATTGGCAAAAGCTACCAAAAAGACGGTCAAACAAGGGAGTGTGCGAGGGCAAATTTATGATGCTTCTGGTAAGCCCTTGGTGGAAAATGGGAAAACAAGGTTCTGACCTTTACGCGGGATCGTAAAATGACAGCCCAAGAAATGCGAGAGACAGCTGGAAAACTCTTGCAGTATGTTGATGTAGAAAATCCTCAAGTGACCGAACGGCAAGAAGTGGATTACTATCTGGCCAATACCAAAGGTCTACCAAGAGGTCGTGGAACACCTGCCTGAGAAAAAGAAATTTGATACCGATGGCAATCGTCTGCCGGAAGCCAAAATTTATCAAGCGGCAGTGGACAGTATTGATCCTTCAAAACTCGGTATACAGAGATGATGAAAAAGATTATTTATCTCTATAGCCAGATGAATGCTGTGGAGAATTTTGCGACGGGGATCATTTCGACGCAAGCACTAGGAGCTGAGCAGATTGCGACCATCGCGGCTGACAGTCAGGACCTACCTGGAATTGCGATCACGACCAGCTGGGACCGCAAGGTTTTGGATACTCCTTTAGCCTCTATTATTGGAAATGTCTCGACCGAGCAGGCGGGGCTTCCAGCAGAAGAGGTTGAGGAGTATGTCAAAAAAGGTTATGCCCTTAATGACCGGGTTGGAACGTCTTATCTCTCGAAAAGGAATATGAAAAGTTCTTCAAAGGAAACGCAGTGAAAATAGAAATTCTCCTGGATAAAAATGGCAACATGGATAAAGTGGTAGACATTTCAAAAGGAGCTAAGGGAGAAAACCTCAAGCTCTCGATTGACTTGGATTTCCAAAAAAGGGGTGGAGGATATTCTCCGCTCTGCCTTTAGCGCAGAGTTACAAGCTGGAAATGCGACCTACTCCGAAGGTGTCTATGCTGTAGCACTGGAGCCTGATACAGGGAAAGTTCTTGCTATGGCAGGGATTAAACACCAGGCTGGTAGTCAAGATCTATCAGCAGATGCTTTGGGAACAGTCACCAACGTCTTCGTCCCAGGATCCGTGGTCAAAGGAGCGACCTTGACTTCGGGATGGGAAAATGGAGTCATTTCTGGGAATCAGGTGCTGACCGATCAGCCGATTGTTTTGCAGGATCAGCTCCTATCAATTCTTGGTTTACCCAATACGGTAGTCGTTCCATCAATGCGGTGGAGGCTTTGGAATATTCTTCTAATACCTATATGGTCCAAATTGCCCTTAAGATGATGGGGCAACCCTACACCCCAAACATGACCTTACAAGTGGATCAAGTGACCCTGCTATGAAAAAACTCCGTTCTACTTTTGCAGAGTATGGTCTTGGAACGTCAACGGGGATTGACCTTCCCAATGAATCGACTGGTTTTATCCCAAAAGAGTATACAGTCGGCAATTATTTGACCAATGCCTTTGGCCAGTTTGACAACTATACACCGATGCAATTGGCCCAGTATGCGGCAACAGTTGCGAATGATGGGAAGAGGGTGAGTCCTCATGTCGTTGAAGGCATCTATGACAATAATGATCAAGGGGGCCTTGGTCAGTTGAAAAAGCGATCGAAACCAAGGAGCTCAATCAGGTCCATATCTCAGCGGAGGACATGGCCTTGATCAAGCAAGGATTCTACCAGGTTGCGAATGGTACGAGTGGGTTGACGACAGGGAAAACCGTCGGTCAAGGTGCTAGTGTCTCTATTAGTGCCAAGACCGGTACGGCCGAAACCACAGTCGATGGAGGCAAACAAGCCATTAATACCAATGTGGTGGCTTATGCACCATCAAACAATCCAAAGATTGCGGTAGCAGTGGTTTTTCCACATAATACCAATCTACAAGCGACGGTCAGTCATTCCATTGCGCGTGACATTATTAATCTATACAATCAGAAACACCCCATGAATTAGAAAGGAAATTATGCTTTATCCAGCACCTATTGCAAAATTAATTGACAGCTATTCGAAGTTGCCAGGAATTGGGATCAAAACAGCGACTCGTCTGGCTTTTTACACGATTGGTATGTCAGATGATGATGTGAATGAATTTGCCAAGAACTTACTGAATGCCAAGCGTGAGCTGGGGTATTGCAGTATTTGTGGCAATTTAACTGATGAAGAAACCTGCGAGATTTGTCGAGATGAAACGCGGGATCCATCCCTCATTCTGGTTGTAGAAGATAGCCGGGATGTATCTGCTATGGAAAATATCCAGGAATACCACGGTCGCTATCATGTCTTGCATGGCTTGATCTCGCCCATGAATGGCGTGGGACCCGATGACATCAATCTCAAGACTTTGATTAGTCGCTTGATGGATGGAACAGTCACAGAGGTCATTGTTGCGACCAATGCGACGGCAGACGGGGAAGCGACATCTATGTATATCTCACGCGTGCTCAAACCAGCAGGGATCAAAGTGACACGTTTGGCACGGGGACTGGCAGTTGGAGCCGATATCGAGTATGCGGACGAAGTGACCTTGCTTCGCGCGATTGAAAATCGGACAGAATTATAAGAGAAGTTCTTTCGAAAGGGCTATCATTGTGGTATACTATCAAGTAAGAAATCAAGGGAACAATTAGGGAGAAACTATGAGTAAACAAGACTTAATCCTGTTATATGGTGGACGTAGTGCAGAACGTGAAGTATCTGTTCTTTCAGCAGAAAGCGTGATGCGCGCGATTGATTACCAAGCATTTTCGGTTCAAACCTACTTTATTACGCAGTCAGGAGATTTCATCCAGACGCAAGCTTTTGAAGAGAAACCAGCGGATGATGAGAAATTGATGACCAATGAGACAGTGGACTGGTCTAAAAAGTGGCACCATCTGCGATTTACAAGGAAGGAGCAGTAGTCTTTCCAGTTCTTCATGGACCAATGGGAGAAGATGGTTCCATTCAAGGCTTCTTAGAAGTCTTGAAGATGCCTTATGTCGGCTGTGGCATCTTGGCTTCTAGTGTCGCGATGGACAAGATCACGACCAAACGGGTCTTGGAGTCTGCAGGAATTCCACAAGTTCCTTATGTAGCTGTAGTGGAAGGCGATGATATAGATGAGAAAATTGCTACAATTGAAGCGACTCTCTCTTATCCTGTCTTTACCAAACCATCCAATATGGGTTCTAGTGTTGGGATTTCAAAAGCTGAAAACCAAACAGAGCTTCGGACTGCTCTCGAACTGGCCTTCAAATACGATAGCCGTGTCTTGGTAGAGCAAGGAGTCAATGCGCGTGAGATCGAAGTTGGACTGCTTGGAAACTATGATGTGAAGAGTACCTTTGCCAGGTGAAGTTGTCAAAGATGTGGCCTTCTATGATTATGATGCCAAATACATCGACAACAAAATTACCATGGCGATTCCAGCTCAATTGGACCCTGAGGTTGTGAAAACCATGCGGACCAACGCAGAAAAAGCCTTTCGTGCGATCGGTGGTCTAGGTTTAGCGCGTTGTGATTTCTTCTATACGGATAAAGGAGAGATCTTCTTAAACGAACTCAATACCATGCCAGGATTTACCCAATGGTCTATGTATCCCTTGCTTTGGGACAATATGGGACTCAACTATACAGATTTGATCACCAAGTTAGTAGAGCTTGAAAAGAAGTCTTCCAAAAACACGAAGCGCATTTGTTGTAAGAAAAAAGAGTGGGACAGAAACGGTAATTGGGTTGCGATTTTTTCGTGATCCGCACAGTTGAGTAGGGCATCTTTGTGAAAAGCGAAATGATGAAATCAAGGTATAATGAGAAGCACTCAACCACTGCGTCTTTGACAATCCAAAAACAATCAAGAGGCGACTTCTGTCCCAGCCACTTTTTTTGTGGTCTAGAATATGGTATAATGAGAAGAACGAGCGTCCAAATTTTTGAAGACGCTACGGAGAACTGAGGAGTCGGATATGAATCTCACATTACATGAAGTTGCTCATCTAGTACATGCAAAAAAAATGATATCAGCCAATTTGAAGATGTGGCCCTCGTCAAGCCGGAATTTGACAGCCGATTGATTGGGCCTGGAGACCTGTTTGTTCCTTTAAAGGGAGCGCGTGATGGTCATGATTTCATCGAGACCGCTTTTGAAAATGGAGCCGTAGCTACTTTTTCAGAGAAAGTGATTGAAGGCCACCCTTATATTTTGGTGGAAGATGTTTTGAGCGCATTTCAAATATTGGCTGCAGCCTATCTTCAAAAGACAAAAGTGGATGTTTTTGCAGTAACGGGGTCAAATGGTAAAACAACCACAAAAGATATGTTGGCACAGCTTTTGTCCACTACCTACCTGACCTATAAAACACAGGGAAACTATAATAATGAAATTGGTCTTCCTTATACAGTTTCCATATGCCAGAAGGGACAGACAAACTCGTCCTTGAAATGGGGCAAGACCATCTAGGAGATATCCATCTCTTGTCAGAACTGGCGCATCCAAAAGCTGCTATTGTCACCTTGATTGGGGAAGCCCATTTGGAATTTTTCAAAGATCGAAGTGAGATCGCAAAAGGAAAACTCCAAATTGCGGATGGCATGCCAGAAGGTGGCCTTCTGGTGGTTCCAGCTGATCCGATTGTGAATGCCTACCTTCCTGAAAAACAAAAAGTGGTCCGCTTTGGTCCAGACGAGGAGATTTTTATTACCGAGTTGGTAGAGCGAAAGGATAGCTTAACTTTCCGCGCGAATTTCTTAGAAGAAGCGATTGATCTTACCAGTAACAGGAAAATACAATGCGACCAATGCCATGATTGCAGCTTATGTTGCCCTGCAAGAAGGAGTGAGCGAAGCGGCGATTCGTGATAGTTTTGCTACTTTGCAATTGACGCGCAACCGCACAGAATGGAAGAAGGCCAGTAACGGAGCGGATATCTTATCCGATGTCTACAATGCTAATCCGACGGCTATGCGCCTAATCTTAGAAACCTTCTCAACTATTCCTGCCAATCAAAATGGTCGAAAATTAGCCGTCCTGGCAGATATGAAAGAACTAGGGGAGCAATCTATTGATCTGCACAACCAAATGATTCTCAGCCTGTCACCGGATGTTTTGGATACGGTTATTTTCTATGGGCAAGACATTGACATGGTCAAACAAGGATTGGCTCATGAAGCAAAATTTAGAGGAGTCAGATGTTCCCACTTGGACATGTCTATTATTTCAAAAAACAGCTGAGGAAGACCAGTTTGAGGACATGGTCAAACAAGTCAAGGAAAGCTTAAAAGAGGGCAGGACCAAATCCTCATCAAGGGAAGCAATTCCTAAATGAAAAATTTAAAGCCAAATTGGTAGAGGAATTAGTAAAAAGCTACCAATAGCAAAGTGAAAATGGTGAAGGAATTATTGGAGTTCTCAAAGAACAAAATTTCAGACTTGCCTTTTTGAGAGAGAGGCTACTATAAACTAAAGGAATATGGGGAAAAATGAACACTTTGGGATTTATTTATTGTTTACGAACCAAAAATCAGCCCCTGCCTGAGTTTGGACTCTGGTATGTTTTCCTACCAGCTTCCTTGTTGGTGGTTGGCTACTTTTCCATCAAATATGCACAGTCTAAAAAGCTACCAACGCTTTTTGGTATTGGGCACAATTGATTCAAGTCTTAACCATCAATGCTTGGTATATTCTAGCCCACATGCCTTTGACAGACAATTTACCTTTTTATCATTGTCGCTTGGCTATGCTTGCGATCCTCTTTGCGCCTAGGGGACCTATATCAAGCAATATTTTGCCTTGTTGGGTGTTCTAGGATCCATTGCGGCTTTGGTTTATCCGGCCTTTGACCCCTTCCCATTCCCCCATATTACTGTACTCAATCTGATTTTTAGTCACTGGGCCTTGTTTGCCAATAGTTTGATTTACCTGCAAGATTTTTATCAGTCGGAAAAGCAAGACAGCTTACGAATTGTTAAGATTACCTTTGGCATGAATGCCGTCATTTTTTGGTCAACCTTTTGACACAGGGGGGATTACGGCTTCTTACGACGTCCACCAATCATTGGAGACCACGGTGTTCTTTTGAACTACCTCTTGGTCAGCATCGTGATGGTAGCTGGTATTTGCTTGGTCAATCAACGCTACAAATACAAGATGGTCGAAGAGAGTATAGTTTCGCGTTCAGAATAGAAAAAGAGCAGAAAAGGGAAAGAAATCATGGCACTTTGGGACTTATTTTTCACTAGTCAACCAACGGCCCCTCCTCAATTGGGGGTCTGGTATTTCTTATTGCCGACTTCATTTTGGTAGTGGGGAGTTCTGTCCGTTCGATTTGCTCACTCTAAAGGCTACCAAAACTTTTGGTATTGGGGGCAATTGATTCAGTTGCTCATTATCAATGCTTGGTATCTAGCTGCTCGCTTGCCTTTTTCAGAGAGTCTTCCCTTCTATCATAGCCGGATGGCCATGTGGATCATTCTTTTGGCGCCCAAGGGCAGCTTCAAACAATATTTTGCTCTACTTGGGAGTCTTTGGCTCCATTATGGCCTTGGTTCATCCTGTTTTTTATCCCTACCCTTTTCCTCACGTTTCCTCGATCAACAATGTCTTTGGTCACTGGGCTCTCTTGGCCAACTGTTTGATCTATCTGGTTCAATCCTACCAGGTGAAAGAAGGTGCTGTTTGGAAAATCTGTCAGATGACTGTTGGGGTCAATGCCATTATTCAGCTTGCGAATCTCGCAACAGGTGGAAACTACGGTTTTATGCGTCGCCCTCCTGTGATCGGTGACCATGGCCTTGTGCTCAACTATTTGATCGTGACAGTCCTAATGACGGGGACACTGATCCTCATCAATACGATCGTTCAGTACAGTAAGAAAAGAAGAATACCTAAATCTGTTTAAATAAGGAGATTTTATGCATCATTTTTTCACTACAGAATCAACAGCACCACCAGCAATCTCAGCACTTTGGTATAGTGTGATGGTCTTGTTAATTGTGACAGCGATCATGATGTCACTTCGCTATTATCAGAATGAGCAATTTCGCAAATGCTTTCAATACTTACAAGGCTTCCAGTTAATTTGCTTGTATCTTTGGTATTTTGCCTACCACATTCCTTGGTCCAACAGTTTACCATTTTATCATTGTCGATTGGCCATGTTTGCGGTCTTGTTTTTACCAGACCGATGGAAAAGCAAACAGTTCTTTGCCTTGATGGGAGTGAGTGGAGCCATCTTTGCTTTGGGCTATCCAGTCTTTGATCCCTACACTTTCCCTCATATTACGAGCTTTTTCTTTCCTCCTCGGACATTACTGTCTCCTGATCAATTCCTTGATTTATCTTTTGAGATGGTATGATCGAAACCTCTTAAAAAATAGTCAGATTGTTCTCTATACCTTTGTTTTAGATTTATTCCTGGTTGGAGTCAATCAATTGACGGGAGGAAATTATGGTTTGATGGCCCGCCCTCCGATTATGAGAGGGGATAAGGTGTGGCTCAACTATCTGGTTGTATCCAGTATTTTAGCCCTTGCTTTATTACTCTTTAATCAGTTCTTCAGTCGCAGAAGTGAGCGGGTGAAAGTGAGAAAATAACCAGTATAAAGGTTGGGGCATCTCTGTCTCAACCCTGTTTTATATCAAAGGAGAATATATGAAGCGTTTCTTGCTAATGATCTCCCTCGTTTGGAGTTTGTTTTGTACAATAACGACAGCACATGCGGATGAAGAAGTTCGCTATTCGATTGAATCCTATGTAGGACACCTCCAATTGCAGGAAGATAGCCAAGCAACATTTACACAAGAGATTACCTATCAGTTTCAGACAGGCTATCATGGTCAATATGTAACCCTAGGAAGCGCAGATCCTCTTCCAAAAGGGTTTAAGATTCATCGTCATCCTGAAGTGGAAGCCTATGTGGATGGGGAAAAGCGTGAGATTCGTGTAGAGGAGACAGATCTGGAAGATGGTCGGCAATTAAAAATATACAATGCCCGTATCGTCGGTGGCACGGTCAAGATCATAGTGAAATGGAAGATTGATCATCTCTTGACTTTCTACAAGGATAGTGCAGAATTGAACTGGTTTCCTATTTCAGATGGAGATGAGAAAGTCGCGAAATTAGACTTTTATGTGGATGGCTTGGATGCTAAGCAGGAAAACTGTATGCCCATACTGGTTACTTTAATCCACCAGCCCAAGTCGAACGGACTGAAACTGGTTATCATATTTGGACAAAGAATTTTCCAAAAAATGGAAAGCTCGAACTGCATGCCTATTGGCCAATGACAGAAGCCCTGCGTCGAGACCAAGCAAAATGAGATTAACAAGGGAAATGGAAAAGAGAAATTTCTCAAAAAAGAGAAATCCATTGAACAAAAAACATTCTTTTATCGGACCCTTCTACTCAAAGTCGTTCCAATTGTATCAGTTTTTTATTTATTCTCGCTTTCATTCCATGGATCCGGTATTTTATCAGTACCAGAACTCGTCGGATTGCAAAAGGAGTACGATTATACGAACCACCACAGAATTTACCTCCTCTTGTCCTAGCTAAGGCACTGTATCAACTTGATTTTGAACGGATGGTGATGTCTAGAGAGAAGGGCCAACTAAAATTTAATCATCTCATTCAAGCAACCATGTTAGATCTTATTGATCGAGGAAATCTTCGGTTGACTAGAGATGAAAACGGGGGAAACCTTGACTTATCTCCATTATGAAGGCTTGGCTGATTTTGAATTAAAGTTTATTGAAATGATTTTTGATCAAGAATCTGCAATCAATATCAGTGAGGTATTCTCAAAGTATAAAATTGATAAAGTAGCCCTAAAAAAAGACTTTCGAGCTGCTAAATCAGACACGCAACGAGACCGTATTCGAAAGATCGGAAATGAGGTTCAATCCCTTTTTAAAAAAGGATGCCCAGCAATTGTCAAAAGGTGTAGAAAAGGAAATTGCAAAATTAGGATTGCCCTCTTATTTTAGAGACTTAACTGAAAAAAGAAGAAGCTTTTTTCAAAAAACAGGTTGCGCCCCTACATTTCTGGCTCTTACTGATCTTATTTGTGAGCATGTGTTTCTTATCTCTCGGATTTGGATCACACCTATCTTCCTTCTATTTTTGGATCATTTTACTTTTGGTTTTGTTATTCATTCCATTTTATATTCTTGTGAAAATTCATGAAGAACATCTCAATCCTTAGAGAACTTGGATGCACAATTTGAATGGATGGCCTTTCGAAATATGATCGAAAGTATTCCAAATTTCAACCAAGCGGAACTGGAGAGTGTTGTTCTATGGAATCGTATCCTAGTCTATGCAACTATGCATGGTCAAGCTAAAAAGTGAGTCAGGTACTCAAAATCATCAGATTTCCTTACCATATGAGGATTGGGATGCTGTTGTTTGGATAACGACCTCTTCAAATTCCTTCCTAGACGGCTCTACCTTGATGAGTTATGCAGATGATTCCTATAGCGTTTCAAGCTTCTCTACTAACTCCTCAGATGGCAGTGGCGGTTTTGACGGCGGTGGCTTTTCTGATGGTGGCGGTGGCGGAGGATTTGGAGCCT
>VOFH01001756.1_pt1 | contig 18288 bp, 28 predicted proteins | sample 5384091 | NCBI WGS metagenome assembly VOFH01 (sample SAMN12384727, study PRJNA508395) | human gut metagenome | isolation source: healthy gut G | host: Homo sapiens
TTAATAGCAGCTTCCATGTTACGAGGGTCGTTCAATGCGTCGAAAAATACGGATACGGTCAATACCATTTTTACAGCAGCTTTACAGAATGCTTCCACTACATCATCAGAGTAATGTTTGTAGCCCAACAAGTTTTGGGCCACGAAGTAACATTTGTAGTGGTGTATTTTTTACATTAGCTTTTAATTTGCGAAGGCGTTCCCATGGATCTTCATTCAAGAAACGAAGACAGCTATCATAAGTAGCGCCGCCCCAACATTCAAGAGCTTCATAACCAATTTCATCTAAAAGGCCAAGCACTGGTTCCATTTGTTCATAACGCATGCGTGTTGCCAAAATAGATTGATGACCGTCACGAAGAACGGTTTTTCGCAGATTCTTAATTTTTAGCCATGTTAATCCTCCAAATCGAAATAGTTTTGTGTATGTAACTTTTTTATACATCCACCACACAACTATCTCATACCTATTTTTTTTACGATTTTTTTGTAGAACTTGCTCACACAGGCAAATACTCTACAAATCGTTAAGACATACTTATATTAGACTACTTATAGAATTCTTTGTCAACAACCACATTATGCAATTTACTCATGATTTCATGTATTCTTTTTATGATTTTTTCGTGATGGAACTCACAAAAAGTGCTAAAAACTAGAGTTTAACATGTATTTTTAATCAAATCTTCTTCTTATTAATTGCTCTTTTTTAATGAGAAACAAAAATTTATTTCGTAATAATTTTTAGTTATTATTTATCAGCTTTCAAAGTATATCGGTATTTATAAATCTAGTAATTCGACAATCATCGGTACACTTATAAGTTCATCAATTTTATTGATAATAACCCCCGTATTTCTACATTTTATAAATATACAAAGAACCTACCTTTTATAGGTAGGTTCTTTTACTAAATGCTCTTTATCATGTTACTTTTCAGGTTTTACCTTTTTTAGGTGCTGTTTCAAGAACAATATTTTTACCCTTCGCGTTTTTACTTGGATAGAGAAGTCCCTCCCCTTCTTTAAAGTATTCCATCTTAATGTCGAGTAACATTTTACCAATTAATGTTTCTACCTTATCTGTAAGGAATTCACGATAAAATGCATCTTCCTTTTGTTTTGGACTTTGATGTACTACAGGTTTCTTTGCAGAACGTTCCATATCTAGCATAGTATCTTCAAAATTTTCAGTATCTTTAAAGTTTTTCATCATATCCGCATCGGATAAACCTTTTTGAATTTTAAACTTTGCCATGTTTATCTCCTATCAATTCGAAAATCGCCTTTTTCACGCGTACTGAGTTCAATACCAGACATACAATATTGATCGGGCTTAGGACAACGTCGTTTACGACATCCTAAAGCAATCTAACTCATCATTAACAAGAACCTTAAAATCCCCCGTCAACGGCCCCCACAGCTTAGGATCTGTAGGTCCAAATAATGCTACTACTGGTTTATTTAAAGCCAATGCAATATGTAATGATCCTGTATCAGCAGTCACTACTACATCGCAACTTTCAATTAAAGCTCCAACCTCTTGAAGTGTGGTTTTCCCCAACATATTCAGCATAATTTTATCAAGGCCATCAGCCGTTATGGAATCCATCAATGGTTTTGTATTGAGTAGCCTCCTTTTGGACCACCTAAACAAACAAAATTAGCTCTATACTGAAGGGATTTAATAAGAGAATACCATTTCTCTTGAGGCCACTCTTTCGTCGCCCAGGACGTGCCTAACACAAGACCTACGCGTAGTGGCTTTTCTACTTCGCTACGCTCCAAAAATGTGTCATAACTAATTGATTTCCACTGTTCTTCTGCCCAAACATGCAAATTAGGTGGCACAAAAAAAGTCCATGTGGTATAGCTTTTTTTACCAGTTACCCCATTTGTTATACAAGGTTTTACATTACACTCAGAAACAGCACTGGATGTATTTAGGTCACTATGCTCTGTAACAGCAGTATTCAGCAATTCTGCTACCTCTAATATATCGCTTGATAACATGATCTGTACTTGGCTTTGCTTTGTAGTTTGTAAACAGCCAAGTTAGTTCGTTTTGTACCACCAAGGCCAAGGCGAATAGGTGCACCTGATGCTAATAAAACGAGCCCTGTTATTAGTCGCCCTTGTACATCAACAGCCACATCAAATTTATATGGTTTCAACTTATCTCTAAGTTCCCACCACATGCGCCACATCGTTGGAATATGTAGTTTTTTAGAATGAGCCTCGTATTCATCCTGTTCCCATGGAATTATTTCATCTACATAGGGATTGTTCTTTAAAAGTTCTACCATACTAGGTGTTACAATCCAATGGAGCTTTGCCTCTGGATAGTGCTCTTTAATCCAGCGTGCTGCAGGTGTAGCATGTAGTATATCGCCTATGTAGCTGAGTCGTACAAATAATATATTCATATATATCCTTTTAGTACAAACTAGTATAGGAATAAAGCCTTTATAATGAATCATTATAAAGGCTTTTTCTTAAGATTTCTTTTACTATCACTAGAAGATTTAGAAGATGTATCATCTTCTGTTACCTTTCGTAGTTTCGTCACTACCATCCTTAATGATAGTTTTTACATCAGACAATGTTAATTCATTGAATGTTGTTGGATGATTGTATTTATAAACTGGTTTGAAGCCTACACCGAGTTTACCAGTGTAAACAGTTAAGGCATTGTTATCCTCATCAACACGAGCAATATAGATAGTTTTATCCATATCAACACCGATTAAGCGGAATCGTCCTGGTGGGTTGATAACACGCCAACCACCTTCAATACCATTAAACATGAAGATATCCCCAGTCTTGGCATTATCATAGAAGAATCTATCTTCATCATAGAATACGCCAATATGACCAATATCTGTAGCTTGCATATAAACGCGACGCGTATCATAGTTAGCATCAGTACGATAAATGCGATATGCGTGTTCTTGAACCTTTACCTTCATGTAAACAACGTTTGTCGCTTCAGAATACGCAGCATCTACGATTTTACTGTTACGAGGCAAATCTTCAAGTTTAGTATCTACTTCATGTTCAGGATCATCCGCATTGAGACGAGCCATAACAACCTCTCTAGAATCATATAGCCCCATGATAGCATAGTTACGGTCAGGCATCCAGCTGAAGTAACTAATAGAGCGGCCCTTCAAATCAATCGTTGTAGGCTTGCTTTCATTAGCCTTATAAATTTTTAAAGAGATTTTCAGTAACAACCGCCATGAACTGACGGTCATAAGATACATATTTAGTTCCTTCCTTTACATCAGGAAAATTCTTAGTATCATCCTTTGAAGCACCAGCCACATTAAAATCCGTAGTCGGTGCAAACATATATTGATCAAGGTATAGGTACACCCCACCTTGCAGAAGAATACCTACCGCAAAGGCGCTCAGTACACGCGTAAAAGGTTTCATGTGTCCTCCTATTTCACGATAAACGCCGTTGGGATCATGCGTTCCCCTAACAAATCGGCTGGTTTGTTTACTACTTTACCATTGAGGTATAGTGTAGAACTAGAACCACCATCTAAATTCGCTGCAATGTAGCAACCTTTTTCATAGAGAATATCTTGTACGTCACGTAATGTAGCGCCAAGAGAATAACCTGGTTGACGACCATCAATTACGAGGAATAGTACTGTACCATCTTTCTTTTGACCGATAGCAGTACGTGGGCCTACGCCCCAGCCACCATCGCCTTCGGTAATCATCTTCTTACCATCTACGATAAGAGGTGGGCCAAAGGTAATACCTTCCATGGCTTTCATATCACTAAGTTGTGTTTTATCATAGTTACCTGCAATAAGGTTACCAGATTTAGAGAAGCCTACAAAGTCTACCGCTTCTTCAGGGCCTACATCTTTACCGATGACATATTCACCATCATGCAATATAAAGCCATAAGGCAAACGGCCTGTGCCAGTACCATTATGGATCGTGGAAACCGCCGCCATTTATAGCAGCTACCGCATTATTCATCTTAGCAATATTACTTGTAGTATCGCCTTTTTCTTGAATGTTAGCCGCAGTACCTACTTGGATACGACGAGGATCTGGAATTTCAAGAATATAGCCTACATAACGAGCAGACTGAATTTTTTCAAGGTTTAAACTCTTATCTTCACGAGCATTAAACTTGAACAAATCTTGGCTTTTTAACAACACCAACAGTGCCCAAAATAGATTGCAATTCATCTTCACTGAATAGCCATGTAATGTAATGAGGATGGCGAGATTGCAATATGGCACCAATAACGGCGCGCTTTACATTATTAAATGGTCCAAAGAGCACCACGAATGGTGAGGTTACAACGGTAAATAGGAACACCATGATGATGAACTTTACCCAATTCTTTTTGAACAATGTATTTCTCCTTATAAATCAGTGAAATGTTCAGTGCTAATGCGTTCTTCAAAATGTTTGATATCAACAGCATTACCAACCCAAACACGCAAAATGTTATATGGATTATCACCTGTATGAGCCCAGCCAGATTTCATGGCCATACTCATTTTAATGCCTGCTTTTTAGTGGCAGCATCGGTGAATTCATTTTTTATCTCCATAAGGATAGCAGAACCAAGGATTATCCTTGATACCTACTTCTTTCGCGAGGGCTTCTTGAGCCTTTGTAATATTTTCTATTTGTTTAGCTTCAGACAATTGGCCCATTTCGATATGTTGGAACCCATGATTAGAAATAGTGATACCATTTTTATGCATTTCACGAATTTGATCCCAAGTTAACCGAGTGCCTACATCGCCAGGATTGATAAACACAGTGGCTGCAAAACCATACTCTTTCATGATTGATACACGATAGAATACGTATCTGCATAGCCATCATCGAAGGTTAATACAACTGGTTTTTTCAGGTACTGCTGCACCATTTACGACATAGTCATATAGTTGATCCATCGTTAGTGGATTATAGCCATTATCTTTGAGGAACTTCATTTGTTCTCTGAATAAATCCTCACGAATAACCGCATCATTATCTTTATCGTCGCCAATTTTATGATACATAAGAACAGGAATACCCGATGGATGTACCATTTTGACTTCTTTTACTGGTGGCGCTGAACTAGTGGGCTCTGTTTTTTGTGAAAGCAGTCCACATCCTGCTAAAACCATTGTCAATGCGACAACTAATAGTGTTACCAATGGAATCCGTTTCATAGGTCCTCCTCTTTTAGAACACAATTATATACAGAATATTATAACATTTCTATGAAGATTAGTAAAAACTAACGCTTTACTAGTACCTCATCAATCGATTTTCTAGGTCTAGGATACATAGGCTCATCTAGAATACCTATGCCAATGATTTCCTGTACATCTAGTACTATCTAAATCCATTCTATCCATTCCTACAAAAGAATAGTATTTAAATTATTATCATTGTCATGTTGTAATACTCTCAATAATGCTATAATATTTTAATTATATACTATATATCGTAAACTATACTATTTAAATACACAGAGGATTTACCATGAAAAAACGTCTTACTCTCATACAAATGGATGTCCACGTAAACGACGTAGAATATAACTACAATCGCGTTCAAGAGTTACTCACTCAATCACTTACAGAAAATCCTGATATTATTGTTTTACCTGAAACTTGGAACACATATTTTTCACCCATCAGATGATTTAATTACGATTGCCGACAGAAATGGGGAAAGAACAAAATCATTGCTCACCGCCTTTGCAAAAGAACACAAGGTGAATATCGTAGGCGGATTCGTGGCTGTAGCAAAAGATGATTCAGTATTCAATACATCTTATGCATACAATCGTGAAGGTTCCCTCGTAGGTGAATATTCCAAAATGCATGGCTTTAGCCCTGCTAAAGAAGACAAATACTTTGCTAGTGGTACTCATACAACTCATTTTCGAGCTCGATGGGATTCCCTTGTAGCACTGTTATCTGTTACGACATCCGCTTTCCCCTGAGCTTGTAAGAATGGCTGCATTGCCAAGTACAGAATTATTATTTGTGCCTGCTCAATGGCCTACGATGCGTTTACGTCATTGGCAAGTACTCAATGAAGTGCGGTCTATTGAAAACCAACTCTTCGTCTGTGCCGTAAACGGCTGCGGCACAGTAGGCCGTGTTCAAATACAGGGCACTCCGCGGTATATGATCCATGGGGTACCAACCTACTCGAAATGGACACTAACGAAGGCATTGCTTCCATAGACATCGACCTTACCGTAGTCGAAGACATTCGCAATAAAATTAATATCTTTGATCGCAAACCAGAACTCTACAACCTATAACATAAAAGGCACATTGTTATTGAACTTTCTCCTTAAATTAGGAAAAGTCATTCATTTAACAATGTGCCTTTAGTTTTGTTTTGTTTTGTTTTGTTTTATTTTTATTGTACTGTATGGAGGAAATAAATTACTCTAGTTTGCTCTGGATTAACGGCCATGCCTGCAACAGTAAAATATTATACAAATAATCTTAAAGATGTAAAATGTATATCTCTGCGTTAAATGGTCGCTTTTACTTCTTTATACGAATAGTAACCTAAATATTTTTTCTGTAAAGCCTTATTTTCATCATTGGGCAACACTTTATCAGAACTTAATTGACTAGTATCTTGCTCTAATCCCAAAACCATTTGATTGTTCATTTGGTTACGAGCTCACGATCAACCTTTTGCTTAATATTCTCATTGCTTAGCGCCACTTTATATTGAATATTATTGAATATTAGTTACTTCAATCCATTCTTCTGGCAATATAGTAGACAGATATTTTCTATAATTCGTCTTAACATTTTCGTACGGTTTAATAGAAACACGTTCAGCCTCACCCTTAGTAATAATAACCTTAGCATGATTTTCTGCATCTTGAATATAAGGTTTTTAGTTCTGATGGTTTGCCTGTGAAAGAAACTTGAATATACCGACCATCTTCAATCGCCTTAGGCGGTTTTAAATGAATATCAACCTGCCTTAGCAAAATGATGGTATTTTCTTTGGAAAACCTGATAAATCATTCACTTTATCTACATCTATATGATTGTAATATTCTTTGTCATTAACTGGATACTTAATGCTTTCTCTAAAATTAATGGCCTTTACAATTTGTTTTTCAATTTCTTCTCGTGTATAAGGATTTTTTTAATAAGGTCTCGTTGCGGCACACTTTTTATTTTTCTATTATGTTCCTCAATATATGCATTTGATTCTACATCTCGATGTCCAACATTTGTTTTAAATGTTTTTTAGCAACGAGACATAACAGCATAAGATAATTCTGTTTCACCCGTTACTTTACTTTCCAAATAAGGCATAAGGAAATAATTGTGTTCTATCAAGTTGAGTAGTTTTGTGCCCAAAGGTGTTCCTACAGATGGAATAGATATCTGCTCAGCATTTGTTATTCCTATATTAGCAACCAATGCGGTCACAACAAGTATAAGTCCTTTTAACTTCATTCAAGTCTCCATTAAATAAATTATATAAAAAAGTGGCTATACATGTTATATAGTCATAAATTTAAAACTCAATAAGCCACATATCCTCTGGAACTTGTTCTAGAGGTTTGTTCTTAGCTATAGCGTCTTTTAGAATATCAATCGTATCTTGTATTTCTTGTTTATCCTTTGTATTTGGATCGTGAAGAACGACACGGTCCAAGGAGTCTGGTCCAAATTGTTTTAAGTATTCTTTTCCACTTGATTAAGTTCACGACGTAAGTATTTCATGGTATATCCTCTATTTGTAAATATCTTTTCGATGCCCCCACTTCTAAGGCTAAAATAACACATCTATCATCATTAATATCAGCTATGACTCTATAATTACCAATGCGATAACGCCAAAGCCCGGTCTTACCCCTGTCAATGATTTTCCTGAGTACCTAGGGTTTTCTACATTATCTACATTTTTTATGAGCCAATTAAAAGATAACGTTGCGTTGATTTATCTAATTTAGAAAATTGCTTGTCAAACCGTTTGGAAAACTCAAGTTTATAAGCCATATTTTGCACGCATTTCCGCCACAGAATAAGTAACTGGATCTTTGCTTATATTCTGCTAATGCTTTTTGACCTACCTTAAGATCAAATTCATCTTCAATCTTTTCTAGTAAAAAGCCTTCTTAAAGAGAGTAGAAAGTGTTTCATCCATAAACTCGGCATATGTTTTAAATAACTCTTCTTCTTGTTCATTTAAACGGACTGAAATATTTGCCATATAAAGCACCTCCTTATGTAATACATTGTATTACATAAGGAGGTCTTAGTCTATATTTTAAACTCCCGAGCGTTATTATTTTAATAAAATTTTATATTTATAATATTGATAATCTACATTGCTTATTAGATTGTAAAAAGCAAGCTACATCGTATTTTACATACAAAAGACACACCACCCTTCTCTCGTCTCTCAGCGGCATGCCTTTTTATGTATATAGTTACTCTCGAACTATATCGTATGTCAGTCTGGCTAAACTCTCTCACAGTCCCTTTAACGACACGCCAGTATGTCACCTATAATATACAATTTTAAACGAAACATGTCAACAGTTTATAAAAATTTTATCTTTATTTATATGAATGTAAACTTTTCAAGATTATCCGCCAAAAGCCAAGTAATCACGAGTTAATTCTTGTTGTGGATCGGGAGAATATTTGCGCTGTAGCGCCCCACTCTACAACTCGGCCATCATTCATAAAGACAGTGTAGTCTGCAATGCGTCTAGCTTGTTGTAAATTATGAGTAACAATGACAATCGTTTGTTTCACTTTTAACTCTGTTAGCAATGCCTCAATATGCAAGCTATTTTTTTTATATCAAGGGCAGAGCACGGCTCATCAAAGAGCATTACTCGAGGATCTACGGTCAAGCTTCGCGCAATACACAGTCGCTGTTGTTGACCACCAGATAAAGAACTTGCCAAGCGCTTCATATCGCCATTAATTTCCCTATATAATCCAGCCTGCTCTAAACATTGTATCGCTTTTAGCCTTTCTGTCTGCAGAGGATAACTCTTTATAATAATTTAGAGCAAATACCATATTATCTTCAATGGTACCAGGAAATACGGTCGGTTGTTGTCCGATAAGACCGATTTGGCGACGTAACATTTGCGGATCCATTGAGTCTACCGATAGGCCATCGTAAATAATTTGTCCATTAGTGACTTTTTTCGGTGCCTGTAAGCTACCGTTAAGCGTAGCTAACAATGTACTTTTACCACAACCAGACGGCCCAATAACAGCCGTAATAGCATTTTCTGTAATAGGCAAGGTTATGTGTTGCAAAATAGGATACTCATCAATGGACACCTCTATATTTTTAATATCTAATATGATGCTCATCAAGACCGCCCTCCTATGTAGCGACAAATAATATTAATACAAAGTAATATAACCATCAGTACAAAGGCTGTAGCATAGGCTAAATCTACTGAATAACCTTCGTTTACCAAAATGTACAAATGATATGGCAAGGCCATAAATGGATCCGTTATATTCGGTATAGACCTAGTATATAATACGGCACCAGTGTACATAATCGGTGCAGTGGCCCCCATCGCATAGGCTGCTCCAAGGGCTATAGCACTCAATCCGTCGCGCATGGCACTCGGTATGACCATATGCATCCATATATAACTTGGTGAAAGCCCCATATTGAGAGCCGCCTCATAAGTTTCACGAGGAAACTCGTGGAATACTTTCACAAGGCGCAACGTAATAAAAGGTATAACCATTACCGTTAACGTAATCGACGCAGATAATAAGCTTTTATCGATACCTAAATATAAAATCAGTACACTATAACCGAACAAGCCAATCAATACAGATGGTAATCCAGACATACAGCGTAGAGTGAATAAAAAGCATTCTGATTTCCAACGAGATATATTGCCATATACCATATAAAGGGCACAAGGAATACTTTACAACAGCCGCCATAGAAGCCGTTAATAGGCCCTCTAAAATACTACCGATTATGGCAGGGGAATATGCCCCCTTCTACACCGAGAGGCATGCCCGCTGGGTAGAGCCAGAGGAAATCAACGGTTATTAATGGCCCACCATGATACACAATGTAGGCACAAGCAGCGATGAGTATTGCCATAACTAGGATTAGACTGCCATAAGCCCAAGTAGCTAATGCAAGATTAGATAACTTCATGATGACCATCCTTTCTAGTTTTCCAAGAATACATATAGACTAGAACATTAGTCAGTATCAAAATGATTAGCAATACTAAAGCTGCTACATATAAACCGCTATAATGCAAGCTATTATACTCTACACTACCCATTTCAAGCGCAATAAGAGATGGAATTGGCTCAGCCTTACCCAGCAAATTAGGCAAGATGGGAGCATTACCGACAACCATCATAACGGCCATGGTCTCTCCCATAGCACGGGAGAAGGCTAGTACAGAACTAAGAATGATCGAACCTTTAGCACTAGGTAGTACGATAGCTTTCATGGTATGCCACGGCGATATGCCAAGACCTAAAGCCGTTTCTTCATAGCGCTGACGATAGGTTTCGATAGATTCCGTACAGTGGGTCACAATATAAGGCAAAATCATAAAGGCTAATACGAGACTAGCCGATAAAATAGACTCACCGGTAGACAAAGAAAACATCGATTGAATGGCCGGAACCACTACGGCAAGACCGATAAAACCAACAATAACAGAAGGTATACCAGCGATCATATCTATCGTAGATAAACAAAATTGGCGAATACGTGGTGATACACCTAGACTCAAACCTACAGAGGTACCAATCCCCAAGGGCACCGCCCATATCAAAGATAACAGAGATACATAGAGGCTAGCAGAAATAATATAGGCCAGACCTAATACAGGACTTTGTGCCATAGGCTTCCAGACTGTACCGGTTACAATATCCGTCCAAGACATATGTATCAAAGCGGGCCACGCCTCTATCGCCATATAGAGCACGAGCCCTATATATAAGACGAGAACAGATACCGCCATAATCGGTACTATGCCAGATGTAAAACGATCGATAAATGCATAGACTCTCCTTTCATAAGAAAAAAGCAAGGCCTCAGCCTTGCTTTTTATTCTATCTGATTAGTTTACAGGAACAAAGCCCATTTTATGAATAACTTTACGACCTTCTTCAGACTTCAAGTATTTTGTGAAAGCGTCTGCTACGCCGCCCATATTACCTTTACCTACGATAAGAAGTGGACGTTGAATCATGTAAGAACCATCAGTAATCGTTTCATCTGTTGGTGCTACACCATTAACTTTGAAAGCAACGATTTGGCCTTTATTTTGACCCAACATGCCATAAGATGCATAACCAATAGCATATGGATTTTCTTTAACTTTAGTTACAAGAGCACCCATAGATGGGCTTGAATAGCATCTTTAGTTACCTCTACAGAACCCATGAATTTTTTGTTGGAATACTTCATGAGCACCGCCACCAAGGTCACGTGTTACTACGATGATTTCTTGATTAGGCAAGCAAGGATACTTGATTCCAAGTTTTATACTCGCCTGAGAAGATTTTAATAATTTCTTCTTTAGTAAGATTATCTTTTATGGCATATAAAGGATTTTCAGGATTTACGGCAATTGTTAAAGCATCAATACCTACTTTAATTTCATTGTAATCTTTGATTTTTGCTTTTCGCTGTCTTTCACTTCACGAGTACTAAACCGAAGTCCGCAGTGCCATCGATAACCGCTTTAATGCCTGTGCCAGAACCACCAGAAGATACATAAATAGTAATATCTTTATCTGGTAAAGAGCTATCTGCATGATTCCAAGTTTTATTCTTTTCTGTAAAATCTGTAGCAATTTTAGAAATAACTGGTGCCAATGTGGAGGAACCATTATATGTCAATTGAGTAGATTGAGAACTTTGATTAGAATCCACAACCTACAGTAATAAGCATGGCTGCACCAACACAAGCAGCGAGTATAGCACGTTTAGTAAAACCTTTCATATACAATCTCCTTAAAATAACAATAATTAAGAACTATTCAGCATTAGTATAATTATACCAAAATATAAATCTTCATTACAATAAATTTCAGAACCTATAGAATGTAGTATATCTATCACATGTTACTATATCATAAGCCTACTATATACATATAAATAACATTTTTCTGTAAAATAATCATATATCAATTAATTTTATAATTCTAACGCTTAATTTAGTACCATTAACCATTTACATAAATCGTCTATAAATGGTATTATTAGCAGTGCACTAGAATTTGGTTATTATGAAAGAAAGGTAATAACTATGTTTTCATTTCTACAACCAAAAAGAGGCAAAACCATCGGTTCCACAGAATATGATTATGAATTTATATTACAAATATAGATTTCAATCTCTAGCCGGTATATTTATTGGTTACGCTGCGTACTATATCGTTCGTAACAACTTTGCCTTATCAACTCATTTTTTATCAGATATCTTACACATGAGCAAAACGGAAATCGGTTTGCTATCTAGTGGTATGCTTATCGCCTACGGTCTAAGTAAAGGCTTCATGAGTAGTCTTGCTGACAAAGCTAGCCCTGCAAAATTTATGGCTTTCGGTCTTATTTGCTGTGCAATAATCAATATTTTTATGAGCTTTGCCGACAGCCTCGCTTTCTTCTTAGTATTAGTAGTTCTTAATGGTTTCTTCCAAGGCTTTGGTGTAGGCCCATCCTTCATCACACTCGCTAAATGGTATCCAAAACAAGAACGTGGTCGCTTTGGGGCAATTTGGAATATCTCCCATAATCTTGGTGGCGGTATCGTAGCACCAATCGTAGCTGCTGCGTTATACTTCACCACTACTGATCACTGGCAATTAGGTAGCTATGGCATTCCTGCAATTATTGCGATTGTAGTAGCTGTTATTATTTGCTTCTTGATTAAAGAAAGTCCAGAACGAGAAGGCTTACCACCAACTAGTGAAATCATTGCCGATACAGCTCATAAAGCACATAGAAGTGCAGAAGCACCGCACCTAAGCACAAGACAAATTTTGTACAATACGTATTAAAAAATAAAAATGCTTGGTATGTGTCTCTAGTTGATACATTCGTTTACATGATTCGTTTCGGTATGCTTACATGGTTGCCTATTTACTTATTACAAGTAAAAAGGCTTCTCTAAAGCAGAAATGTCCATCGCATTCTTATTCTTCGAATGGGCAGTTATTCCTTCTACAATTTTTGCAGGTTATATTTCCGATAAATTCTTTAAAGGTTATCGTATGCCACCAGCAATCATTGCAGTAAGTATTATCTTCTTCTGTATCTTTGGCTATTGGCAAAGTGAATCCCTATTATGGGTTACATTCTTTGCTGCTGTCGTAGGTTGCTTAATCTACATTCCTCAATTCTTAGCATCTGTACAAACTATGGATATTGTACCTCCATTCGCTGTAGGCTCTGCCGTTGGTCTTCGTGGCTTCATGAGTTACATCGTCGGTGCCAACCTTGGTACAACACTATTCGGTGTGTTAGCAGATAAATTTGGTTGGAATGCAGGTTTCTATCTCTTGTTGGTAGCATGTGTTCTTTGTGTTACATTCTGTGTACTTGCACACTTTGGCGCAAAAGAATTAGATGCTAAAGAAGCAGAACTTGAACAATTACAACCAGCTGAAGCAAACAGCTAACAACTAAATTCTAGAGCAAACCAAAAGGTAGCAACATATATTGTTGCTACCTTTTATTTATTCTTAAAGAAATTTGCCAAAAACCAAATAATTGGGCCCTATAAATCTCACCTTCTTAACAGTATCCATTTTATCTAGAATAGGCTTAGTTATCTCTGCATTACTTTCAAGCAACACATATTTTTTATCAACATAAACGCCTTTGGAATACTCTGTCGTATGAACCCGTTTTTCAATAGTAAGTATATGAGTACCATTATCATCTTCATACTCTTCATAACGAGAGAAAGCACCAATATCTATATCTGTATCTATATCCCCTCTTGTACCTATTGCCATCTGATAACTTCGATGAACTACGTTCATATCAGATGGTATTATTTTGCCACATAACTTTGTAAACTGATATACATCATGTTTTTCATTCCAACCTGATCCAAAACTCAGCATTATTCTTATGTTTAACCAGCTTATACTTATACCAAATTCTCCTATGAGTATCAATGTAACGAATTTTGCCTAGGATCGTATATAACTCATTTCGGATACGCAATGTATCGCCATAGTTAAATTTCATAAAACACTCTCATTCTAAAAAATAATTTATATTATTAATTACTATGATTGTATACGTGGTTTGAATATATGCCAATATAGCAAATTAAAATATATTAAGAAGATATATTAATTATAAATATAACCAAATAACTTAGATAATTTTTTCAACAAAAAACTTTTCAATAATTAATATACACATTTTATAGAAGTTGTTTTCTGGTAATTAATCAACTCTAATCATCATATATTTATCCCCATTCTCTTTAAGTCCGCTAATTACATCTATGAATATACTAATTTTATACTATATTTGATAAAATCAAGTCATAATAGTTAATAAGATATGATTGTGATATACAAAAAGTAAAATAAAATCTTAACTATTTAAGAGTATATTCTAACTTTTATATTTATATGATATTTTCTTTCTCTGTTCATTTTATTAAATATCTCTAATATACTAAATAATTAAGGAATCTCTTCTTTACATTCATTTTTGGAGGTTAATGATGTCTATGGATCTTTATTAAGCAAAAGTTAACTAGTCTTCAACATGCTAATTAAATTTTAACAAAGATCAATGGCTCCAAATTTCTAACATGAAAAACGAATATAGAGAAGCGGATTCTAATATTCGTCGTGGTCAGATACTATATGTAGATTTTGGTTTATAATATTCTAAGCGAATTTAGATTATACTGTGTAGCAATAAACAATAGCCCCCCAAAAAACCCTGATTATTCCTATAACATCAAAAAACAACATCAATTAGAATTGAATTATGAACTCGAAGAGCTTAGAAGACATAATAATAAACAAAGAACGCTCAAACTTTGGAAGCCATTCAGAAATATTTATCCCCAATATTCGTGGATTTAAATTAATTCTATAGGTGACACTGTCTAATTGTACTAAATTTATACAGCAAGCAAAAAACCTTTTTATCCGACGATATGTAGAATTACATTCTATTTGAATCAAATACTTAATGACTTACATCAATTTAATAAAATCTTCTCCTTCTTTATCAAAGTTATTTACGAGTTGAAGACATTACAATTTAGCCTCGAATATTTCTCAAGATACACACTCCAACTAAGATTATCAGATACTACACTTGATGTATTTACTAACTAAAATGATGTTATATCTTCCTATATATAAACAAATATGGAGGAAGAGTTTATGCGACAAATAAAATGTCCTGATTGTAATGAAAAATGTATTAAACACGGTGTTTTAAAATCTGGTTCTCAGCGTTGGTTTTGCAAACATTGTAAGGTGGCATTTACCGTTAAAATTAATAATTTAAGTAAAGAGTTAAGCCTATTCTTGAATTGGTTATTCAGTACCGATATTCAAGCTGATATGCCTGGTAAAGGTCGTACATTTAGGCGTAAAACCGCTAAATTTTGGTCCATATGGCCATTGCCACCAAAAGTGGAAGAAGTACATGATGTAGTATATCTTGATGGAATTTACTTAGCTAGGAATTTATGTGTGTTGATTTGTTGCAATGATACTCATGTTCTGGGATGGTATGTCTGCCGTTATGAGCATGCTAGAGCTTGGCAGTGTTTAATGGAACGGATTGCCGAACCTAAAGTTGTTGTGTCTGATGGTGCTAATGGTTTGCCTAAAGCATTACGTAAAGTTTGGACTCATAGCAGTCACCAAAGATGCCTGTTTCACACTTTTTGTCAGGTTAGACGATATACGACAAGTAGACCTAAAACGTTAGCAGGAAAGGATCTTTTATACTCTGGCTAAAGATTTATTTAATGTGAAAACAATGGATCAAGCTCTTGTATGGATTAATGAACTTTCAGCGTGGCGAATGACATATTCTGATTTTTTACGAGAAATGACGATTGATGAATTCGGAAACAAACGCTCTACACATGAGCGTTTGCTTAAAGCTGAATCATCATTATGGCGTCTGATTAGGCAACAAACTTTATTTACATTTTTGGAATGTATTGATATTACAATACCTATAACAAATAATCGTATTGAAGGTGGAGTAAATGCTCAACTAAGAAGTATGTTACGGGCTCATAGGGGTCTTTCACTTGAAAGAAGACTAAAAAGCGGTCTATTGGTGGTGCTATATGCACTCACCAAGACCGCTTTCTATTTCAGATATATTAAATTGTATGCCTACAGATGAATCGATTGCTGCTATCTACAAACGGTTATCTGATTATTGCCAAATAGATCGTTCCATCCCTCAATGGGGTGATGCTCCTGTTTGGAATGAGCTACATATGTCTACAGATTTTCCAACTTATTGGGATTAGTTATACGGAAAAGAATATCCACGAGAAACATATGATCGTTAATAAAGTAGATTCTAAAATTTTTACTCTATATTCTTACCTTTTAAAAATACTATCAAATTAAACATATACTATAGCTATATTACAAATCACCTTACTTTAACATATAATGTTAGAGCCTCTTACTACAATTAAATAAAGTAATTTTATATAAGATTTAGTTTTTTACACACAAACTAAAATTTTTTTCATATAACAGTATAAACACAAAAAAGGATTTACAGAATCAACTGTAAATCTAAAAATTTTTTTTTATAACAATAAACAAAAAAGGATTTACAGTGCGAATTAAGAGATTATATCAGTTCAAGTCAGTATATATCAATATTTTTAACCCAACCACTATTTTTTGGGGGCAAAATGGGGCAACACCTCATACCAAGAAAAACAAATCCCTAGTTCACAAAACAAGAACTGAACTAGGGATTCAATTATTCTGTTTTTAATAACTTATTAATATTTATTGCTGGTAAAACAACTGGTATCATATCAGGCTGTGTAGTCAGTAATGATATTTGACTTCTCAAAAATGGAAACATAATTGCTACAGCATTTGGTTTTAACTGTTCAAAATCTTTTTTCTGAAACACCAAAAACACCTACAACTTCAACATTTAAATCAAACATTTCATCGCATTTTAAATTAGAAATCAAATTTATTGTAAGTTCTTCTTTTTTCTTGATTATATAAATCTTGAATTTAAAAAATTTAACATTTAACTCTGCTCCAGCCCGTTGAACTCCTAATCGATTAAAATTAAATTTATCTATGCATATTGATTTTTTAACGTTAGTGTACTTTGAGCGTCTTTATTTATATTTATCTTCATTAATCACCTACGCTGCAAAAGGTAAAATCATAGATTAAATCATCAGATTCTCTCTCTAAATCTAGTTTATATCCTTTAGACAACAAAGTTATTTCTTTATAAACCTCTGGATGTTCACTATCAAACTTATCCACGAATTGAGCCCATTCTTCATCAGTAGTTTGTTCTAATGCATCGAGCATTAAATCCCAAAAGTCTCTACTCATACTATAGCCTCCTTTATACTGTTCTAAAGATTGAATAACATCAAAATTAACACAGATTTGAACTTGCTGAATTTACAAGGGAACTTTCTCAAATCTGTTGTATTACTAAACCAAAACTTTCTGTTTTCGTCAAAGCTTGCCCTAATAGCATCAATTTTAACACCACGATACTTTGCATCTTCAAGAAGTTTAGTAATTGCCCATTAACTGCATATAATTAGATCGTCTCTTTCCATTCGGCAAGCGATCTGTTTTATCTTTGACCTTTTTACAATATTCAAAAAATAAATATTGATCTCTAGAACTAGCAACTAAATCTATTACTTTATTAGAAAATTTAAAAGTGCCAATAATTATTGCTGGAACATCATATTTTCTTTTTGGTGCCCACCATTTAGCATCATCTAGATCAAAAAAAAATAATATCCTTCCCAACCATTCATCTAAACCATTAGATGGGTACATATTTTATGATGACAAATGGATTGCTGAATCTTCACTTGTTCCATGATATCCTACTGCATCCATATCTCATTCACCCATAGTTTATTACAACACTTTATAATTAATTATATCACTTAAAGTCAATACCTTAGAACCATTTATCATTCTTCTTAATCTTACCATATAATCGTTCCATAGTTTGATGAGTTATGTCACATTTTCCCCAGACT
>VOFH01002431.1_pt1 | contig 18287 bp, 30 predicted proteins | sample 5384091 | NCBI WGS metagenome assembly VOFH01 (sample SAMN12384727, study PRJNA508395) | human gut metagenome | isolation source: healthy gut G | host: Homo sapiens
TCCGCCAGATAGTCCGCCTCGGCAATGATGTTGCCGGCCATGGCGGCGTCCATGCCGCCCATGGTGTGACAGCAGACATAGTCGGGGTTCTCCTCCAGCATGGGCGTATAAGTACCTGTGGAGAAATACACGTCTGCAGAACCGCTGATGAACGCCTGATAGCCTTTGTCAACATCCGAGTTTACGATGTTGACATCCTCTTCCGTAAGGCCCAGCCGTTCCAGCATGAACATCAGATCCGCGTCGCACACAGTCCCCTTGCCCACGAGGATGGTCAGGCCCTTCCAGTCCTCAGCGGTGCCCAGGGGTTTCGCTGATGGGCCCTCGGCTGCCTTGGCCAGGGGCTGTCGGCGCGGCAGAAGGCCTTGTTGGAATAGTCATAGCCGGAGAGGGAGATGACCTTCATGTTGTAGGTCAAAACGCCTGTGATGGCGGCGGGGGCTCCGATCCAGCCAATGTCCCAGTCGCCGGAGGGTTTGCCTCCAGAGACATAGTGGGTGCGGGTCACTTGAGGCCCAGCTTTTCCCAGGTGCCCAGCTGCTCGCCGGCGATCAGGGGAACTGCGGTCTGGACCACATTCTGACCGGAAGTAGGAACGTCAACCAAGCCGGAGTCCGTCTCTCCGTCCTGGGAGTCGGGGTGCCGGCTTCACCGCCGCACGCGCACAGGGACAAAACCATGCCAAGTGCCAAAATCAATGCCGTAAGCTTTTCATCATAAAATCCTCCTGTTGTTTTTTGTTAACGGTTATGACCGAAAACTACAAGGCCGCCGCCTGGGCATACTCTTTTTAAAAACCGCGTCCGCACCGCCTCTGTCACCGGGATTCCCGCATCATGGCCTCCACCGCCGCGCCATAGACAGGCGGCGCCGTTTGCAGCAGCACTCTGGCTCTGGCCGGGCCTTTTCCCGAATGGCCTGGGCGTACTCTGGAAAGTTGGCGACAATGCCGCCGCCCATCACTACAGAAAAGGGTCCCTCAAAATAGGGCTCCGCGGCCCAGACCAAATCTGCCATCAAGGATGCACCCCGGTCAAAAAATCTCCTCGCAGGCCCAGTCGCCGGCTTTCCTGCCGGCAAATACGGCCGCGGCCAGGGTAGCGATGTAGGGCCTGCCTCCCCGGTGCACTTTGGGAATCACAGCGTCACAGACCGGTTCCCCAGCATATCAGCCAGCAGCTCCGTCAATATGGTGCCTTGACACCGGCCGTCTACAGCCCGCATGGCCATGCACAGCGCGTCCTGCCCAGTTCAAAGCCGCTCCCGCCGGTATCAATCAGGTAGCCCTTTCCGCCAATATGGCGCAGGGGCTGCCCTCAATCCTCACAAACAGCGATGAGCCTGTGCCGCATACCATCCCGCAGCCGTCCTGGTGTCCCAGAGTACCGGAGATCAGGCTGCAGCCATCGTCCTCTATGCGGATGGCGCGCACCGGAAAGGCCTGCTGCAAGGACGCGGGAGTGAGACGTCTCCATTGGGAAAAACGCCTGCGGCACCGCCATACAGGGCGGCAATCCTCCCCAGGGCGGCGGGGAAGACTTCCATCATGCAGGCATGCATGCGGCGCCGGGCTTCCTCAGCCCCGATATCCGTGGGGTTGCCGCCCTGCCCCTACATGGCGGCGCAGGATATGCCCGGTCTCGTCAAACAGCACAATCTCCGTCTTGCTGCCGCCGCCGTCAATCGCAATACAATACTTCATCGCAGCCTCCCGTCCTGTCAGTCCAGATCGATCCGGTATTCCGGCGGAATTGCCGCCAGCTCTGCGTTGTGAAACAGGGTGTGATCCATCCGGCCTGGATAGTGGGGATGCGTTTTTGTCACCTTTTCGTAGGTCCTGCTCTCTTTTTCCTTGTTGACGTCGCTTCTGCGGTATGCGTCCAGCTTCCTTTGCATCTCTTGGATTTTGGGATGCTCCGCGTCATAGATGCTTCTCATTTCCGGAATCTGATCAAAGAAATAGTATTTGTCCCTTGCGGCGCTGTAGACCAGCTTATCCCGGCCGTCTGTAATCATATACGTTCCGCCGGAGCCGCAGCCATGCTGGGAGTATACATATGTCCGTTCAGAGGGGGCAAACAGGTCCACCCGTCAAACTCCCTGGGATCATAGGGGGCCCCGACATACCGCAGCAGCGTGGGAGCGATGTCAACCAGGGAGCAGGGGTCCTGCCGCCTCTCGTGCCCGTGGCCGGGAACATGGATCATCAAGGGCACATGGCAGGAGGAGTCCACCATGGTCCGCTTCCCAATGGCGTTGTAATCCCCATCATATCGCCATGATCGCTGGAAAACAGGATCAGCGTGTCGTCATACATTCCCTTTTCTTTCAGCGCGGCGATGATACGGCCCACCTGATAATCCACAAAGGAGACGCAGGCGTAATAAAAGTTCTTGCTCCTCAAAACATCCTGCCGGCTCATCAGCAACCGCTCACAGGAGCAGCGGTCTCCGATCAGATCTGAAAAGTCTCCAAGTCCTCCGGAGTCGGGCAGACAGGGGTGGGCGGGTCCTCCCGGTACAGCTTTTGCCACGGCGCGGGCGGGCAGTAAGGCGGATGGGGATGGATGAAGGAGGAGAATAGAAACATGGGCCGATCCGGCGCACAGTGCTGGATAAAGTCCACACTGCGATCCCCAACCCATTGTGTGGGGTGATCCTCCGAGGCAGCTGGGAAATCTGAGGTGTATAATACATCTCGCTGCGCATGCCGTGATAGTCAAACACCCAGGGATATTTTTCCCGGATATCGCGCATGTACTCGTCTCCCTCAGCCGCGATCTCCTCCTGGGAATGGCGGGACTCAAATCCCATAGGGCCATATACGTCCCACAGGTTGTGCATTTTCCCCACGCAGCAGCTCTGATAGCCCTGGGCCGTGATACGGCCATAAAATCCCGCTCCGTTGTAGGCGCGGTCTGTGTTGTTGTTGTTGCAGCCGGTCCTTGCAGGATACTGACCGGAGAGCATGGATAGCCGGGCCGGAACGCAGACCGGTGACGGGGTAATACACCGCTCAAATACGACGGAATCCTTGGCCAGTGCGTCCAGATGGGGCGTTTGAATCTGCGGATTACCAAAGGCCGCAATGGTGTCATACCGCTGTTGATCTGTAAACAAGATTAAAAGATGCTTCATGCCTGAACGTACCTCGCTTCATAGGTGGAAAGGCTGACTTTCGTTTTTATTATGAAACGAAAGTTTTTTATTTCATTATATAACCTTTTACTTCATAATAGCGGTCTTTCTACAGCTTGTCAATCTTCTCATTTTACATAAATTTTACCCTCGATTTTTGTGAAATCAGTAAAACTGCTCCCAACCCTTACGGGCCAAAGCCTGATGGCCGTAAGTTGACTTTTGTAAAATCAGCATATATAATGAAACCAAAATTGTACATTGTTAGGTAAATTTTAGATGGGAAAGAAAATTGTTGAAAGACGAAATACCATCCTGAATATGGTCAACAAATACGGGACTCTGGATTTCCCTCAGCTGCGGGACGCATTCCCGGATGTCTCCGACGTCACGCTGCGGAAAGATCTTCAGTATCTGGACAGCACCAAACAGGCGATTCGTACACACGGGGGCATCAAGTCCATTCCTCGGCGCTGAACTACATCTACCGGGCGAACGTGAATCAGGATAAAAAGCAGGCCATTGCCGTCAAGGCAGCCAGGCTGATCCAGCCCGGCGACTCGGTATTTCTCTCTGCCGGGACCTCCTGCGCGGAGCTGGCACGCTGCCTGCCGGTATTTCCCCTGAAAGTCTGCAGCGACGGTATTTGCACCATCAGCAATATCTCCGCCCTGCCCAATATCTCCGTGGAGCTGCTGGGCGGGGACGTGGATTTAAATATCATGCGTGTGGAGGGAATTTCCGTTTTGAACCGGCTGGACGCCCTGCACTTTTCCCTGGCGTTTATGAGCGCGATGTGCATGAATCCCGACTACGGTTTTGCCCATAACAGCGCGCTGACGGTCGCTATTTTGGAAAAGGTGATTGAGCACTCTGATCAGGTGGTGGTGCTGTTGGATTCCACCAAGGTCAGCGATGCGTTTTATCCCTACACCATCTCCCTGTCCTCTATCGACATGATTGTTACGGACAAGGACTTCCCGCAGGACGTGGCTGACGGGCTGCGGGACAGGGGAATCAAGGTGCTGATATAAGCGCCAATCAAGGAAATTCCGAAATACTCCGATATCCTGTTGAAGCTCAAAGAGGGAGGACACGGCCCAACCGGACCGTGTCCTCCCTCTTTTGGCAGTCTCGAAACTGCCAACTGCGGCTGGATTCTTTTGGTTCCGTGCATAGCTGCGCTTGCAGATTACAGCCAGCACCTGCTGCGGGGCGCGCTCTCCCCAAAAATCTTTCCAGAGCGTCGGGTATGCTCTTTTTATTAAGCGTGGATGCCAGCATGCGGTATGGACATTGCTACTCAAGAACGGCGCAACCTCTAAATTTTTCACCATCCGCAAAATTTGCTGCGACTTTCTTCACCCAGCTATACAAAAAATTTTTGTCACTACCTTTTCAGAGTACGCTCTTTACTTTCCATCTCTTGAATTAGATGGGCGGCAACACCTTCTCTCCCGAATAGATCTATTCTATACTACTCTATAACGGTTACGCTACACACGAGCAATCTCACCATAGCTGGCAACGCCTTGGAATGCCCCGCCCAAAAGTTTGTCAACATTTACAAAAATAACGCACAATCTATCCAGGATTTAATAAATATGTGACACCCCGCGATACATATTAATCTTCAATGGGGATGACCTCTGTTCCAGCGGGACACAAAAGCAGAACTAAGAAGCTTTGAGGCCAAGGCATTCTTCAGCTATGAAAATGTCGCCTCTGCCAATTAGACTTGCCATGCTTTTGCGATGCGGAGTTTAAAAGAAGCTTTCGTCTGGCTTAAAAGTCTGTGAGATGTGCAGCTCGTTTTTCCAGGAATGCCATCATACCCTCTTTCTTATCATACGTTGAGAAGGTGAGGCCAAATGCATCTGCCTCCATCTTCAGGCCATTGGCCAAATCCATATCTGCTCCCGCATTGATTACAGCCTTTGCGATACTGACTGCATAGCTTGCCTTGTTGAGAATTTTCCCGGCTACCTCTCGGCAGGCATCCATTAGCTGATCCCAAGGAACCACCTTGTTGGCAAGCCCGATCCGGTATGCCTCCTGTGCATTAATTCGGTCACAGGTAAAGATCATCTCTTTTGCCCGCCCCTTGCCAACTAACCGCGTCAGGCGCTGCGTGCCACCAAAACCAGGAATAATGCCAAGTCCACACTCTGGCTGCCCAAACACTGCGTTTTCTGCGGCAATACGAATATCACAGCTCATAGCAATCTCGCAACCACCCCCTAGGGCGTACCCATTAACCGCTGCAATCGTGATTTGAGGCATATTCTCCAGCTTGCAAAAAGTCTCCATAGCCAACAGAGACATAGCCCGGCCCGCAGCGGAATCCGCAGTTACCATCTCCGAAATATCTGCTCCAGCCACGAAGGATTTGCCGCCGACGCCAGTCAGAATCACTACTCGGATGTCTTTTCGCTGTTCTAGCTCCGAAAAACATTCTTTTCAGCTCGCGCAGGGTCTCTGAGTTTAGGGCATTAAGCGATTTCGGACGATTGATCTTGACTGTGGCGATCTGGCCTGCAACTTCTAATATGATATTATTCATAAATAAATAGACCTCCATTATATATGTTTATATCATTACACACTGTTTTCCTGCCGGAGAATAGCTCTCTTTTTCCATCGCCTATTGTCTACGGCAGGGCTATTTTCTTGGACGAGACTCTTTGTAATAAAACCCTGTGAGACCGCCCGCAAGACCATTGGTAGCCATTTCGCAGTCTGGCCAAGTACGCCGGACAACAGATAATTTGCAGAACTCCATTCAAGTAAAGTGCACCTTCCTAAATCCATTCGCTCTCCAAAAGGCTCAGACCTACTCAGGTTTGCCTTCCATACGTCTGTCGTTTTTTCTTATCTCGACCTTACACAAAACAAAAATTTTTGCACCCTTGACACGCGCCAAGTCATATAATACAATATACTTATCAGATAACATGGTGTATCTTATTTTATATTTTATATCTGGATGGTTTGTATATGAAAGCACCCGAAAATATTTTGCAGGAAATTGAGCAGTACATTTTTGAAAATTATAAAGCCGGCGACCGCATTATTACAGAGGCAGAAATGGCAGAAAAGTTTGGCGTTGGTCGCTCTACAATCCGAGAGAACATGTCTGTACTGGCTGCGCTCGGCTTGATTATCCGGAAAACCACTGGCACCTATGTTTCTGAGGATATCACAGGATGCTTAACCAAGCCGCTCAAAATGATTATGCAATTGCAGCGCAGCAACCTTACCAGTATTATGATGTTGCGGAACATCTTGGAAGCCAATGCTATGGTGCTGGCCGCGGAGAATGTGACGGATGCAGAGCTGGAAAAATTGCGCTATATTCACTGGAAGCTTCTGAATCCAGAATATGATCCGCAGCAATTTATTGAGGACGATTTTCTCTTTCACAATACGATTGCCCGGATTAGTGGAAACCCAATCCTGGTAGAGTTTATCAGTGCGATTCGGCGCGTACTCATGGAGACTTCTGAGTTCCATGTTAGCGTCAATGCCGATCCCGAACAAAGAAAAATTACCTGCGATGGCCATCAACGCATCATAGACGCTTTGGAAGAACGGAGCACAGAAAAAGCATTGAAGGCCATCAACGACCATTTCAACGACTTAATCGCCGTCTATGAGACTAAAGCTATGGATGGCGCAGCGACTCTGCCCCGACAGGCATTGGTAGTGTTGCTGCCTGAAAGTCCCCTTCGAATCCTCCGAAGATCTCTAATGCGGCACATTTAGCCGCCATATTAGGGAATTTATATTTAGCTGGATGGTATCAGCGGCCTTGGACAAATGTCTCCAGCTTTCGTTCCCGTCTGGCCTGATGAGACACACATTCATATATGCCCAAAATACACAGGGCCGCTACTATACGTAGCGGCCCTGTGCGCTGCCAGTCCCCCTCACAGTGTTTAGGGTCTTTTTACTGAATGACGGCGTTGACCGCATCTGCAAATTCGGATAGGTTTTGGCAAGATCATCACGTACAGACTGAGTGGCATCATACATTTCTGCCAGCACGGTGTCGCTGGGCGTTACTACTTGGCATCCATAATCATTCATCTCCTGAAGCTGAAGTTCTTCATTCTCCTCTGCAAACTGGTTGGCCGCACTGAGGGCCGCATTGGCAGACTCGTCAATGATCTTCTTCAGCTCATCAGAAAAACTGTTATACAAATCCAAATTCATGGCAACAAAGTCAGGATGTACCTGATGATTCGTCAAATATAGGTACTCCTGCTGCTCGTAGAATTTTTTGTCATAAATATTTGTGACTGGGTTCTCCTGGGCATCTACAGTACCCTGCTGGAGAGCGGTGTATACCTCGGCAAAGGCAAGCGGCGTAGGATTGCAGCCCAAAGCGCTCCACAGGGCCAGAGGCGTGGGGGACTCAATCACACGAATCTTCATGCCGCTTAGATCACTAACCGCATTGATCTCCTTATTGCAGGTCAGTTCCCGAAAACCCAGCAAAAAGGCACCTAGATAGTGATAGCCGGCATTCTCCATACGGTCCGTCAAAATCTCATTGAAGCCCTCATCCTCAAAAAAGGGAATAAACCTGTTCTCGAGTAGAGCAAACAAAAGGTCCATCCAGATAGTTTAGGTCTTCCACAAAGTTGGTCCACTGGGTCAGTCCGGTGTAACCAATGCTAATGGAACCAAACTGCGTGGATTCCAGAATCTCGCGGTCTGTGCCCATCTGTCCGGCGGGGTAAATTTGAACCTCCAGCTGGCCTCCAGACTTTTTCTTCACAAAGGCGTTTAAACTCAGCAGCCCAAGCCCCCTCCGGCGTTTCATCGGCAGGAGTAAATGCCACAGAGAGTGTGATAGTCTCTCCTGTCCCTCCTGTCCCATCAGAGGAATCCGGCGGATTCGTCTCAGAACTAGTGGGGCTTCCGCAGGCCACAAGAGGGAGCATCATAGCGGTAGCAAGCGCAAATGCAAGTAACTTTTTCATCATTTTCCGTCCTTTCTTCTTAATTAAATTTTGTATAACACGAGGCATGTCCCAGCAGTTTCAAGTCGTATAGAAACAGCTGTTTCTTCCCAGAGTCACACCAACAGCATCGTGATAGCCGGGACAAATGTGATGAGCAAGAGCGCCACCAGAAAGCCAAAATAAACTTGGCTGCATGCTTGGCAATCTCCATTACTGGAATCTGCGTTAGAGAGCTTGCCACAAACAGGTTGATACCCACTGGTGGTGTCACAAAGCCAATCGCTAGGTTGCACACCATCATCACGCCGAAATGCACCGGATTCATGCCGATTGCCTGAATGATTGGCATGAATAGCGGGTCGTGATCATAATGGCGGAGGACCCGTCAATAATCATACCCAGGAACAGTAGGATTGCATTAATCAACAAAAGAATGAAAATTTTTGTTGTGCAAGGCTCCCAGCACAGCATCCGAGAGCATCTGAGGGAGCTGCAACATAGAGATGATTCGTCCAAAGGCAATAGCAGCGCAGCAGACAAAGAGCATGGGAATCATCCCTTGACGGAATCGAAGAAGATTGGGAGCAAATCCTTTAGCTTGAGGGTTTTGTAAATGAAGAAGCCCACAATCAATGCATAAAATACAGACACACAAGCCGCCTCAGTTGGGGTGACCAGGCCGCTGTAAATGCCGCCCAGGATAATGACCGGAGTCAGTAATGCCCAGAAGCTCTCCTTAAAGATCTGCCAGCCACTTTTTTGGTGCAACTCGTCATAATTTTCCTGAAGCTTCTTTTTGTCCTCACCATTCTTTTTGCAGTACACCCAAGATACCACCATTAGGCAAAGGCCAATTAAGCAGCCAGGAAGGATGCCGCCTGTAAATAGGCTGGCAACGGATACTCCGCCGCCGTTTGGCCATATACCACAAAGGGGATACTGGGTGGGATAATCACTCCCAAGCCACCCGCCACAGCTACCAGCGCGGTAGCAAAAGGACATCTTGTAGCCCAGCTTCACCAAAACAGGGATCGCCATTGTACCGATTGCAGCTACGGTAGCAGGTCCAGAGCCGGTAATTGCACCGTAAAACAGGCAGCTGATGACCACAGCAATGGGCATGCCTGCCGTTTTGTTGCCCACAAAGTAAGAAAAAAAGCGAAACAGTTTGTCCGAAATGCCACCGCCCGCCATCAGGTTTCCAGAGAGCACAAACAGGGAATCGCCAGAAAAGTGAAAGAATCCATACCCGTAACAATGCTACGGAAAATGAATGCAGAGTCCGCAGTAATATTGGGGCAGTGCCCAAAGCCGCTGCGCAGGCAAAAATCAATGCAATGCCAATGGGTAGAGATAACAGAAGGCAGACCACAAACGTGCCAAAAACTGCAAGCGAAACCATATTCACCTCTCCCCTCTTTGGTTCTTTGCCAAAAGCCTTTTCAAGTACTTTTCCAATATCCGAATTACACTAAGACCGAATCCTACCCAGATTGAGGCGTATACCACCCACATAGGCACGTGTGTCGAAGCTCCTTGCTGCCCAGTCTTTATCAGCCCCAAAATAACCTTCCAGCCCGGGAAAATCATCCAGATGCTGGCTGCAACCACGGCAATATCACATAAGGCATTGAACACCCCGCCGTCTTTGGCAGCAGGATCGGTACAATATCCATACGCAGATGCTCGCCGGTTTTAGATGCATAGGCGATGCCCAAGCCAACCATCCAGACGAAAAGATAGCGGCAAGCCTCATCACTCCAGGAAATAGACGATCCAAGCGGCCTTAGCAGAAACTGAAACAGCATCAAAATGCTGATCACTGCCAGCATCACAGAAATCACTACCTCCTCCAGATGTTTATCCAGCCACATGATAGTTTTCATAAATGCCCCTCTCATCATAATTGAGACAAGTACACGGCAATATCGCAGTTTAAGTTGCCGTAGGCCAACTCCAGGAGCTCTTTGGCCAGCGTCTCCGTAATAGTAATACCGCTTTTCACTGCCGCCGCTTTGTGTCGTTCCTCCAGTTCACCTGGTACGATGATATTTCCACCGTCTCGGGTCTGGATTCCGTGGAGAAAGTCCATAAATTGGTCCATATCTGCTTTAAATATGTTGATGTCTCGAAATGCTGATATCTTCATGCACATGAAGAAATGACTCAGTTGATTGGGCTTTTCCAGTTCCTTATACATGCCCGGAATTCTGTCTCCGAACGCACCACCGGAAAGCAGAGAGCATAGGATTTCCAGCTGTGCAGCGATGCCATATCCCTTTGTGGGCCCCCATAGGCATCAAAAATACCGCTCGGTTAGGGTCATCTGTTGGATTGCCCTGAGCGTCAATTGCCCATTTATCTGGTAGCTTTTTGCCGCTGAGACGGTAGTCCATAACCTTCCCCAGGCTATTTGACTACTGGCCATGTCAGAGCAAAAATTCCTGTGTCTTCCGCTGGAGCTACCATGCAGAAGGGGTTTTGCCAATGGCCACTTGGGTGGCCCCTGGCGGAGCCATAATCGGCTCCACATTAGAGCAGCTAAAGGCAATCATATCATCTCCCGCCATTTGTTCACAGTAGTAGGCGGAAGTGCCATAGTGATTGCTGTTGCGTACACTGACACAGCCAATGCCAACCGCTTCTGCCTTGCAGCGACAAAGCTCTGCGGCTTTTTGGGAAACAATACATCCCAAGCCGTTGTCTCCGTCCAACACCGCGGAGAATGGCGACTCAGAAAGTGTCTTGATATCGGGGTGCGGATTAATGCTTCCCATTGCAAGCTTTTTGACATAGTTTTCCACGCGTAGCACACCATGGGAGTGCATTCCCCTTGCATTAGCGTCTGTTAGGCTCTTTTGCCATTGTGCGCGCATCTTGGTCGTCAAGGCCGAATTTCTTGAAAATTGTCTCTACCAGTGCTGTGAGCTTTTCTATAGAAACACAATATTCTGAGGGCATATGTACTCCTCCGATTTACTATTTTTTACATCATTGACGAATTTGAGGAACATATCATCGGAGACTCCGCTTTTCGTCACATAGGACTCTTTTTTGACCTTGGCTAAAATTTCTGCAATCTCCTCCTCCGTTGCTTCCAGTCCATATTGATCCAGCATGTTTAATTGAGCTCTTACCGGAGTTTTTACCCAATACAGGATGAACCTTATCAAGCCTGCCCACAAGGTCCGGGCTAAAACTATCATAAATATTGGTCACGGTGTAGTCTTTATTGTGCGCCATTTTGTACTCAATATCCAAAGAAACCCCGGACTCAATACACAATGCCCGTGTGCCCATTACTGGTCTGTTTGCAGGAATAGGAATCCGGCTGATCGTAGAAGTTACATAGCAGGCTGGTGCGATTTTTGTCAAATCCATTCCAGTATGGATTCCCTTGTGGATTTCACAGAGAACAGCGATCTCCCTCGGTAGCAACATTCCCGCACCGTTCCCCCATGCCATTGAGAGCCGTGTGAATGACCTGTGCACCTCCCCACATGGCTGCAAGGCAGTTGGCAGCACCGCAGCCGTTGTCCGAGTGGCCATGGAATTCTAACCGAAGACGCGGGAACCACTCGTGGAACATTCGGAACATTGCCTCAACAGCGTCCGTGTTGAACAACCATAGGTGTCTACAATGGTTAAGCCATCCAGCTCCGTTTTGTCGTACAGTTCCTGAATGAGCGGTTTTGTAAAGTAATCGGTGTCCGGAACCAGTCCCAGCCCATAAATACCACATCATGGAAGCCGACCTCCTTGGCATGGTTGATGCATCGGATCAAGTTCTGCACCACCCACTGCGGGGTCTTCTGGTAGGCGTGCTTGATAATCACTGGGTTGACACAGTATTCGATGATCACGCCATCACAGCCGATGTCCCAAGAGAGGTCCACATCCGCTTCTACAGCCCGGATGAAACTGTATATCTTCGTATTGGGATAGTGGCGCGCCACCATGCGGCGCATGGAGTTCTCTACGGCTTTGATACATTCGGCATACCGGCCTCAATACGCGGAACCCGAGTCTCGGCCAGCGCATCCGCAATACGTAACCGCTCATCCTCCAGGAATACCGACCCTGGTGTCTGATCGCCATCACGAAGCGTCACATCATGAATGATAATACTGTCAATGTGGGCCCCTCTCCAGCTCAAAATTATGGCGGGTCGTCCACTTGGATCCCTCCTTATAAAAAGGCTCAGTAAGATCGTAATCGGGAATCTCCGTCAATTGGGAAAGATATTTGATTTCCTTATTCATCACAATTACCTCCTTAAAATTGCGGGTACCACACACATTGTCCAATTTAATTACTAAACTTCGTCAGTAAGAAATCCCAAGCTCTTTCCGGTTCAAAATAAACTCAGGCATCCCACAGGTCAGTGCGTCAATCACCTGATTGCACGTTCCATTGCGCAAATCTATGTCAGAACCAATAGAATAGTAGGCAATATGAGGTGTAATACATACATTTTCCATCTGAAAAAGCGGGTTGGACATATCCGGTTGTTCATCCATCAGTACATCGAGACCCGCTCCCCCGACGATACCATCTTGAAGAGCTCGGACTAATCCTGGTTCATCCACCAGTCCACCTCGTCCCGTGTTGATAAAAATAGCACCAGACTTTATTCCACGCAGTTTTTCATAAGAGATGATCCCTCCGTCTCCCGGGTCAGATTCAACTGAACCGCTAGAACATCCGCACGCACAAACAATTCTTTTTTCCTCTCGGATGCGCTCCACCCCTTCCATAGCAAAGACATCATCTGGAAGGAATGGATCGTAAGCCGCAATCTGAAAAACCAATTGCTTTGCACTTGCGTGCCATGGCCCTAGCAATATTGCCCAAACCATATAAACAAATGTCATGTCCCGGATGCGGGGAATCGGCCGACATCTGACTGGATTCCACACCCCCTTACGGCAGAGCCGGTCCATATACGCAGTCTTTCTAATAAGGGTCAGTGTTAAGGCAATGGCATGGTCAGAGACCTCGTCAAACAGTACTTCTGGACATTTGCGACCATGATGCCACGCGTAGTTGCGGCAGGAATATCAATGTTATTGACCCCATTCCGCTTTAACGATGACCTTACATTGAGCCGGCAGTGATTGGATGATGTTTGACGTCATTTGTGCATAACAGCAAACTATCGCGTCTGCATCTGCGCATTCCCGAATTAGAGCATCTTCATCAGGGGATGAGGCTTCCCTATAGATAATTCCCGCCGTTTTATAACGAGTCTCTTCGATGCAAGAATCCCCAAAAACATTGTCGGTGTATACTACCTTCATAGCAGCGCTCCTTAATCAGCAATCAGTTTAATATTTTATGCTGTATGATAACATATATCAGTTATCATTTAACTATTCAGATTATAACGAGATAATTTAAACTTTGCAAGTGTTTTTGTCATTTTAAAATAACACCGGCTTTTTGTTAAATAATAAAATTTTTTACGAATGTTTTGTGAAGATCGTATAAATAGATTTTTATTACCACATGGTCTAGTTGAATGTCTGGTAAGGCAGAAATGATCCCGCCGCACAGTAGCCCCCACTTTAAGAACATAGGCGGCGCATGCTTTGTCGCTTTACTTTCACCCCGCTATATTCCCTTTAGGGAGAAATGGCTTTTGCACAAATTGCAGATATCTTTGTAAATCAGATAACACTAAAAAGCCCCCTGTAGAAATCATCCACAGGGGGCTTTCAGCCGCTTAAAAGCTGCCTATATTAGGTCATATTTCTTAATCTTTTTGCGCCAGCAGATGGGCGAAGGCCCTCATATTCCAGTTTATGGCTCTCTTCCGGGTCGAAAGACCAACAGGCCGGCGCCGGCCCCAAGCAATCCCATTGCGCCAGCATGGAGCCGGCGGCACAGAAAACGCCGGGTCCAGCGTTCCCAGGCTCAGCGGGTATTCCGTGAAAAAGCTTCCGTTCCAGAGTCCCAGCACTTCCGGAAGTGGGAGTGCCGCGCACAGGAGCGGAGCCGCCATCCACACGTAAATCAGCCAGGGCCGGTACTGCCCCAGCAGCCATCCGCTCCCCAGGGGAAAACACCAGCGGGGGAGTCAGCGTGATCAGTGCTGGAATCAGCAGGGTTTCCCACTCGTGCCAGTCAAAATATTGCTTGTAGAACACGGCGGCCTCTGCCAGACAGCAAAGCGCCAGCAGTCCGGTCCCCAGCAAAGCGGCGGCACACCGGGCAAGCGCGTAGCGGTTTGGCGGCATTTGTGTAGCATTGGTAAGCACCGCCGCCCGCCGGGCTTTGTCCGAGGTGAAAAAGGTCAGAAAAAACAGCGCGCCAATCCATAACAAGGGGAGCATCCGGCTCAAATAGTCCCCGAAGCTCCAGGGCGAGAACGGGGCCGTATGGGACACGCCCAATATGGTCACCCCGCCCAGCACCTGCCAACCGTAGAACAAAAGCGCCAGCGCAATTCCCAGAAAAAAACGATTCCACAGCAGGCGCCGCAACTCATAACAAAAAATTTTACGCAAGGTCCAGATCCTCCTCCGTCAGCCCGCAGGCGCTCAAGAAATCCTGATAGGTAAGGTAGGGAACATCGGGTCCAGCTCCCGGTTGAACAAATCGTGCAGAATCCGGTCCATGGCTTCCTCTCCGCCGACCAACTCCTCCGCCTTCAAAATTTTCAGCGGCATCTCGCAGTACTGCCGCACAAAGGCAAGGCTTCCCGTGATTTCCAACCGCTGCTCCTCCGGCAGAGCCGCCAGATACTCTGGGTTGCGGACGTAGAAATTCAGATTGTAATCGTCCACCGCCTGCCGCCACGATTCCACATAGTTCTTTTGGGCATAGTCCTCATCATAAAGGTCCTTCACGATGCGGTAGGTCGTGTAAACCGTCAGGCCCTCCGCCGACCAGGGGCCCGCCGCAACATCAAACATGTTCCCCAGCCCCCACCACTGGTGGACCAGCTCGTGGATCATCACCTCGCCTGGAACGGCGCCTTTGCCGCCATCGCTCAGATTGGCGGCGGTAAAAATCACGCCTCGTCCAGCCGACTGGCTCCATCGAGAGCATAGCCGCCGCCCGCAACCCGGCTCTGAATGAGCTTCAGGGGTTCCGCCGGCTTCAAGGACAATGGGCCGTAGTGCTCCGTGCAGTAGCCCGCCACGGTTCTCACCGCGTCCCGCCCCGGCAGCCTCCATGACAGTCTGATGCTTGCGCCCTAATAGAGCTCAATGGCATGCCGCCGGCCTGATAATCTCCCGGATGTAATCGCCTGCATACAGGATGCCTCCGGTGCCATTGTCCTCATAGCGCCAGGTAATGGTGCCGTCCTGGTGCTCGGTCACCGCCTCTGCCCGACTTGCCCCAAAGGGAATGACTGTCATGGAGCCGGGCAGGGTGATTTCAATCGTGGTGGGCCACATTCCCTCGTCCGGCAGCACATTTAAAAGGCGGGGCGACAGGGCCGCATTTTCCAGGCAGAAGATACTCATCGCTTATCTCTGCACCGCCCTGCATCACGGAGATGTTGCGGTCCTCCCGCGGAAAGCCGCCATACTCCACCACCAGCTCCACGTCCTCATCCGCCGGGATATGGGCCTTCAGCATTGCCTCATTATACTCCTGATACTCTCCCACAGAAAACGGGACGTCCCTGCCGTTTGCCTGCACAGAGGAGACCTCATAGCCGGGATTCACGCCAAATGCCACCGTCTGTTCCCGGCCGGAGGTATTGTGAAATTGATAGGACGCCCGGCCGGAGACTGTGCCGGCGGCAGTGTCCGGAAACACCTGGGCGGCCCGGCCGGGCAGACCACCCCATCCAGATACGGGAGGTCGTAAAAAGACATCACGGTTTGGTCGGATTGCTTTGATCCACCATGGGCTGGGCGGCATAGGCCGTGCCGGAACAGGCCAAGTGCCAAAGCGATCACCGGGCGGTAAACTCGCCGGACACTCCGGGCCAGGGGAGCCGAAGCCCCTTCCCATACTGCCGGATGCAAAGCCAGGAGAGAACCCAGACCCCGGTTAGAGCCGCCAGCCAGGTCAGGCGCATCCAGGCCACAGACCGGAAGATTCGGAAGTTGGAAAAGTCGTCGGACAGCGCCCAGACGCAGGGGTTCAGCCAGCAAAGCTGCCAGTCGTCCGCCCAAACGCTCAGGCTCAGCCCCGCAAAAACCGCCAGCGCCACCAGGGACAAATCCGCCCGCCTGGCGAACTGATAAGCGGAGGAAGCGGCGAGAATCCCCAGCGGGAGGGCCAGTCCATGAAGAGGGCATACGCCAAAAGATACTCCCGCGCCGTCAAAGACAGCGCCGATCAGCCCCCGGCTGACGGGAAGCCAAACCAGCATAGCAAGGCACAGCGTCAGCGCCGCCCGCTCATCAGCCAGCCGCAATGAGAAACCGCCGCGTCCACCAGCACATCCACCCGGCATCTGTTTGCCCGGTCCAGCTCAAACACCGCCAGCAGGCCGAAGAGAACTCCCCCCGCCGCGCCGCCGGCCAGGGCCGGATTTGCCAAATACATGGAGAGCATCGTCCCGGCGCTGGCCGGCTTGTAGAGCGTGAGTCCCGCCAAAGGGGAGAGAAGGGTCAGCAGAGCAATCAGCCAGGTCAGGCGGCTGAGAAGGAGCCGCCGCAGCTCCAGAGAAAACAGAGGAATCGCTTTCACTGTGCCGCCTCCCTTGAGATGAAATAGGTAGGCGTCCTCCAAGGTGGGTTCCGCCGGCTGTGCGCCGGCCGGGAGCGTATCCGCCACCGCCCGACAGCGGATACCCTGGCCGGTGTTGACCCGGGCCGTGATGTGCAGGCCCGGGTCCCGGACGGCCTCCTGCTCCCAAAAGACCCCTACATGCCCCGCGGCGGACTGGATCAGCTGCTCCGGCGTACCGGTGAACAAAATGCTTCCATGGTTCATCACAACCAGCTGGCCGCATACCGACTGCACGTCCTCAATGATATGCGTACTGAGCAGCACCAGGCGGTCTTGGGCCTTCTGGGAGAAGAGGTTCCGAAAGTGAATGCGCTCCTCCGGGTCCAGGCCCACCGTGGGTTCGTCAAACAGTAAAAAGGCCGGATCTCCCAGCAGGGCCTGGGCAATCCCCACCCGCTGGCGCTGGCCTCCGGACAGGGTGCGGATTCTGGCGTTGGCTTTCTCCGCTAGGTTTACGGACTGAATCGCCTTTTGAACGGCGGCCCCGGCATTGCGCAGCCCTTTCAGGGCCGCCATATAATCCAGGAACTGTGCCACCGTGAGCTCGTCAAACAGCCCGAAGTCTTGTGGAAGATAGCCGAGTCTGGCTTTCAGCTGCCGCTCCTCCTGCTCCAATGGGCGGCCGTCTATCAGGATGCGTCCCTGTGTCGGCACCAGTGCGGCCACCAGCAGCTTCATCAGTGTGGATTTTCCTGCGCCGTTAGGACCCAGGAGCCCGATCAGACTGGGGGCCTTCAGCGCAAGATTGATCTGGTGCAGCGCCTGTTTTCCGCTGGGATAGGTCATACTCAAATTCTGAAGTTCCATTTGCATAGGTTGGCGTCCTTTCTGTCTGGATTTCAAAAAGAGGCTACCAGGCCCATATGGAGAGCGTTTGGAGGAATTGTGTGCTTTTTGTGAAGGCAGCGCCGCCTCCCCAAGGGCGCAAACAGGCCGGGCCTTGAAAAAGCGTTCAAGGCCCGGCCTGTTCGGATTTCAGGACAGTTCATGTCTCTCCTCTTTGCTCCTGCGGCTCTTCCAGCGGAGACGAAGGCCCTTCCTCCGCATTTTTCCATCTCGCCAGCGTTGGCAAAAATTCCAGGAGTCCGGCTCTTGCCTCCTCCCTGGTCAAATGCAGCCCATTTTCCCGGTTCCATTCCTCCAAGAAAAGCAGATTGCTTTCCACCAATTCCTCCATCGTCAGCTCCCGGACAAAGGCCCCTCGCTGATAACAGAAGGCACAGTACTCCTCGCAAGTACTTCCATCGCGCTCGGTTCCTTTGTCGCCATCATCTCTCAGAACCATGCCGCAGCTTTGGCAAAGCTGTGCAGGCTGCCCAGCAGGTAGTCCACAGACACCTCAATATCTGAGCCATCAATTTCAGCGTGTCCGTGTTGGGAACCGTCTCACCATTTTTCCCAGCGGGAAACAGCCTGCCTAGTGACCGCCAATTTTTCAGCCAATTCATCCTGTGACCAGTGCCGCCGCTTCCTAATTCCAAAA
>VOFH01001249.1_pt1 | contig 18267 bp, 29 predicted proteins | sample 5384091 | NCBI WGS metagenome assembly VOFH01 (sample SAMN12384727, study PRJNA508395) | human gut metagenome | isolation source: healthy gut G | host: Homo sapiens
TGTCTTGAACATTTTGGGCAGGATGGACAGCTGCACGCGAGGCAGCGTTATAGTAGACGGGCGGGATATCAGCAGGCTTTCGCCCAAGGAACTGATCCGATACCGCAGGTTAGACATCGGCTTTGTATTTCAATTTTATAATCTGGTACAGAATTTGACTGCCAAAGAAAACGTTGAGTTGGCATCGCAGATTTGTCCGGATCCCGTGGATGCGGCGCAAATCCTGGAAGAAGTGGGGCTGGGCGGCCGGCTCAACAATTTCCCGGCACAGCTTTCCGGCGGGGGAACAGCAGCGAGTGGCCATTGCGCGGGCACTCGCCAAGAGGCCAAAGTTGCTTTTTATGTGACGAGCCCACTGGCGCACTGGACTACTTAACTGGTAAAAGCATTCTGAAACTGTTGCAGGATACCTGTCGGAAAAGCGGCACCACCGTTGTGGTGATTACGCATAATTCCGCTTTAACGCCGATGGCTGATCGAATCATCCGCATCAAAAATGCGCGAGTGGAATCGATGGAGAAGAATATCCATATCGTACCGGTGGAGGCGATTGAATGGTGATGCGTCGAAACCGAAAAACAGGATAGGCAGCGCTTTTTCCAAAGATATTTTTCGGGAAATCTTTAAAACCAAAAACCGATTTCTTTCCATTTTTTCTGATCGTGGCTATCGGTGTTGGTTTTTTGCAGGGCTAACCGCCTCTGGCCCGGATATGAAACTGACAGCAGACACCTATTTTGACAGCCAGAATCTCAGCGATTTTCGGCTGATTTCCACCATGGGCTTTACAGACGATGACGTACAGGCGCTTCGGGAGCTGGAAGGAATACAGGCGGTGGAAGCCGGCCACTGGGTGGATACAGTACTGGAGATAGAAGGAGACAGTGAAGTGGTCAAAGCCATAGGTTATGACTTTGACAGGCTGCAGGCGGGTGCGGACGATATGATGAACAAGCCGCTTCTTTTGGAGGGCCGATTTCCACAATCCTCGGATGAGTGTGTTGTGGAGGCCACCGAAGAGCTTTTGGCGTCACTTTCCAGGTTGGGGATAACATAGTACTAACTTCGGGAAAAACCGATGCGGATTTGTCCGAGACGTTGGTTACAAACCGCTTTACCATTGTCGGCATTGTTCAAAGCCCCTCTACATCAGTATTGACGGGGGACTTCCACCATTGGAAGCGGAGAGGTCAGCGCGTTTATTATGGTGCCGAACGATGCCTTTTTAGAAGATTATTACACCGAGATATATCTGCGGGCAGAGGGGTGTGGAAGGGCTTTCCGCCTATTCACAGGAATATCGGCAGCGGATTCAGTCGTTAACGCCTTCTCTGGAAACATTGGGGAGGATCGAGCGATCATTCGTCTGGAGGAGATTCGGAAAGGAGGCGGGCGAAGAAATTGCCGATGCCCAAAAAGAATTGATGAAGGATCGCAACCCAGCAAAAGGAGCTGGGTGATGCGCGACAGGAGCTGGAAGATGCTAGGAAAGAACTGGAGGACGGCGAAAAGAGCTGGCGGATGCTACACAGGAATACTACGATTCCATTGCCGATGCTGAGCAGCAGCTTGCGGATGCAAGGCAGGAATTGAACGACGGCGAAGAGGAATATGCATCTGGCCTGAGGGAATATGAAAAGGGCAGGAAGCTTATGACAAAGCGCTGGCAGAAGCTCTTTTGCAGATTGAGGCTGCACAGCAAATGCTGGCGCAAAAAGAGCAGGAACTGACCCAGGGACAAGCACAGTATGATCAGGTGCGGCACTAGTGCCCAGTGTAGAGGCATTATCTGCTGTTCTGTCGGATCCTTTTTGCCGATCCGTCGAGTACGGCGCTGCTTATTGGGCAGCTTTCCGCATTAGCACAAGCGGATGCAAGCCAGGAATGGGCAGGCGACTTAGCAGATTATCTTTCTGATCCCACGGGGATGACGCAGCAGGAAAACACTTATCATCTGGCGGTTGTCCAGCAGGTGAACAGCGAGCTGGATGAACAGGGAGAAATTCTTGCGGACGGATGGCTGCAGTTGAATGAGGGAAAACAGCAGCTTGCGGATAGTAAGCAACAGCTGGACAGCGCAGGCAGCCAGTTGGACGATGCCGCCGCTCAGCTGGAAGAAGCGCGTGCAACGTTGGACGATGGGTGGGCTCAGCTGACCGAAAAAGAGCAGGAGTTTCAAACCGGCAAAGAGGAAGGATGGCAGGAAATCCTGAATGCCCAGCAGGAGTTGGCCGATGGATGGCAGGAGCTTGCCGATGGAGAAAAAGAATATGAAGAAGGGAAGGCCGAATCTGATCAGGAGATCGCCGATGCCAGAAAGGAACTGGAACAGGCAGAAAAGGATTTGGAAGAGCTGGAAACACCGGAATGGTATGTTTTGGACCGTACCGATTACCCAGGGCATTCAGATTTTGGCGATGATTCGGATCGGATTGCCGCGATTGCCCGGGTATTTCCTGCGTTTTTTCTGCTTGTAGCGGCATTGGTTTGCCTGACGACCATGACTCGTATGGTGGAAGAGCAACGCATACAAATCGGCACCTTGAAAGCGCTGGGGTATCGATCCGGCGCCATTGCGTCCAAATTTTTGATTTATGCGCTGGTGGCCACCATAGCAGGTAGCCTTGCGGGATTAGCGGTCGGCATGTATTTGTTCCCGACGATTATCTATAACGCTTATGGCATTCTTTATACGATGATCCCCGCGCGCACTCCGTTTCGGATTGGGATTGCCGCCGCTTCCACACTGGCCGCCGCCGTGACAGTATTGATCACTGTTCTGTTTTCCTGTTGGCGGGAAATGGCAGAACAGCCTGCATCGCTGATGCGCCCAAAAGCCCCAAAGGCCGGAAAGCGGGTGCTGCTGGAGCGAATCGGGTTTTTATGGAACCGGATTTCCTTCAGTTATAAAGTGACATTTCGCAACCTGTTCCGCTACAAAAAAGGATGTTGATGACAGTGGTTGGAATTGCCGGATGCAGCGCTTTGATGCTGACTGGATTTGGCATGTATGATTCCATCCGGGATATTGTAGGACTTCAGTTCGGGGAACTGTATCATTATGATTTGACCACCGTTTGCAGGAGGAACTTTCCGACCGGCAGAGAGAGGATATAGAAGCGTGCCTGTTTGACAATGATGCGGTCGATCAGTCTATATATGTTCATCAGGAGTCCATGGAGATAAAGGCTCCCAGCGGAAAAAGCTACGATATCTATCTGTTTGTGCCGGAGGATCCGGATCAGCTGGATTCCTTTATTACGCTGCGAACCAGAAAAGGGCACAAGCCGTTGTCTCTGTCGCAGCAAGGGGTGGTTCTTACTGAGAAAGCGGCGATTTTTCTCGGTGTTGAAGAGGGTGACAGCATTACAGTGAACGATGCGGATCACCATTCTTACACCGTTGAGGTAGGAGCTATCACGGAACATTACACCAGCCATTATTGTTTTATATGACGCCGCAGGCCTATGAGCAGTCTTTTGGCCAGGCGCCGTCCTATAACATGGTTCAGTCTATTCTGGAAGAGCCGGGCGGCGAAGCGCAGACGGCCCTTTCCCAGCGGCTAATCGCCTCAGACGGCGTGTTGGCAGTATCTGACACTTCTTCTGTCCAGGAGCAATTTAAAGACATGATCCACAGTATGACCTATGTGATGCTGGTGTTGATTGTTTCCGCTGGCGCACTGGCGTTTGTCGTGTTATATAACCTGTCGAATATCAATATTACCGAGCGGGTGAGGAGATTGCAACCATTAAAGTGCTGGGTTTCTATGACAGGGAAGTATCGGCCTATATCTTCCGGGAAAATATTTTCCTGACTCTGATGGGCGCATTGATAGGATTGGGCCTTGGCGTTCTATTGCATCATTACGTTATGATTACCGCGGAGACAGATATTGTTATGTTTGGCCGGTCTATAAAATGGACAAGTTATCTTTATTCCGCGGCACTGACAATGGCATTTTCCTTCCTGGTGAATCTGGTGATGCATTTTAAGCTGAAAAGGTCAGCATGGTGGAGTCGTTAAAATCCATTGAATAACTGCAATAAAAAAAAGAAAAATCCCTGCACTTATTTACCAAAGGCCTGTTTTGAGTATGAGATTTCGGGAGGGATTTTGTGAAACGGAAGATTTTGCCGATTGTTTTTGCGCGATTTTGTTGTTCATTTTTTGAATGGATGTGGTGCGGCTGGCCTACAGGTCAATCCAACTCTACAGCGGCATACGCCCGGCAGTGCAGAACGAGAATGTTATGGACATGCAGGATACGGCTGAAACCGCATCTCCCGGAGAAGGCGTTTTTCCTCTTCCAACGTTATGGTTCCAGCAGAGATATCGGTGGAACAAAAGATTATCTGGACGGTGGACATGGAGGTGGAGACGCTGGAATTTGACAGCTTTCTGTCGAATTTGGAACAGGAAGTTCAGCGTTTTGGCGGGTATTTAGAGAGCTCCTCGGTCAGCGGCAGTTCTATCCAATATACGTCCAACCGCTATGGAACGGTGACGGTTCGATTCCATCTGCCCAGCTGGATGCCTTTCTGGATCAGGTGGGCAAAATCGGTACCGTTACTTATACCAACAAATCTTCTGAAGATATAACGCTTGATTATGTGGATGTGGAATCTCGTATTGAGGCACTGGAGGTGGAGCAGGAGCGGCTGCTGGCTTTGCTGGAGTCAGCGCAGGATCTGGAATCCGTTATTCAGTTGGAGAGCCGCCTGTCCGAAGTGCGGTATCAGCTGGCAAACTACCGATCTACCCAAAACCGCTACGACAGCCTGATTGATTACAGCACGGTCAGCCTATCGATACAAGAGGTGCAGAGGGTGACTACCGTACACGACCAGTCGGTGGGGCAGCGCATTGCCGCAGGGTGGTCAGATACGCTGTACCGGTTAAAAAATGGATGTGTGGACTTTTTGTATGGTTTGTCGTCAATCTGCCGTATTTGCTGATTTGGGTGGTTTTGGCGGAGTTGTTGTCTGGCTGTGCCTGCGCCATAGAAAAAAGCGCCGCAAAAGGCGCTTTTACCGGACGGAGATGTCGCCGGAAAAGATTCCGGGAATCAGACGAAAGAAGAAAAATAGCCATTGTTTCCATTTGAGATTAGCAGATTCTCGGTAAAAAAGGAAACAGGAACACCGGATGCAAAAAGACCTTGCATCCGGTGTTTTTTGAAAGTACCGACTTTAATTAGCTTAAGGTATCAAAATTAATTTGACGACTAAAAGCCCCATTGCGGTAAGCAAAACCGGACGGATAAATTTCCTCCGATTTTAATGGCAATCTTGGTGCCGATGAAGTTGCCAAGAATGGAACAGATCGCCGCCGGGATGCCAAGCAAAAACAGAACGTCGCCATGGTAAATATAAGCGATCAAACTGCCGATGTTTGAGGCGAGATTTACCAGCTTAGCATTGCCGCTGGCACAGATCAGGGAATAGCCAAGAAACGAGGTCAATGCCATTACCATAAAAAGTACCGGTGCCGGGGCCAAAAATCCATCATAACCACCGATGATCAAACCGATCAGGGCGCTGCGAACATACAAACTTTGGCCGGTTTGCTCCTCTTTTCTTCTTTTCCGATATTCCGGTTTAGAATCATAAAAACAGCGGCAGCAGGCAACAGGATCGTTGTACAGTACTGCAATGTCCGGGCGGACAGAGCGACCACCAGCCGCGCTGCCAAGCCAGGATCCGATTAAGGACATGGCCGCACAGACAAAGCCGGGCCGCCAGCGGATGAATCCACCGCGGCCGTAATTGAAGGTGGCGATCGCGGTACCAAAACTGTTTCCAAATTTATTAGTACCGTATGCCATATGAATGGGAACACCTGCAAACATATATGCTGGCAGCGTTATAATGCCGCCTCCGCCTGCTACTGCATCCATAAATCCGCCTAAAATACCAAGGGACAAACGACCGCAAAAGTTTGCCAGGTGAGTTCCATTGAAATCCTCCAAATCGTCAGTTTACAAACGAAAATGAAAAGATATTATCCAGATGGGGTACTATATCAATTGGGGAAATTTCCCCAATTTGGGCATGCTGTGTAAATATCAAAACCGCTTCCATCTTACGCCAAATACCGGCAAAGTCAATGAAAAAAAGACTGTGCAAGTCTGAAATTTCCGCTGCCATCATACAATGGCTATGTGGAGGGTCATTTCATGAAACTTGGAAAGCAGTCTGTTTTTATAATGCCTTTTTCTGTGTTTGTCTTCGATAGGCCTGCAGTTAATAGGATTTGTATACCGCATTGGTCTCAGCCGCTTTGGCGGCGCTGAGGTGATGGGGATGTATCAGCTTATTATGCCGGCCTATTCAGTCATCATGTCCTTTACCATGTCCGGATTGACCCTGGCAGTGTCTCGTCTGTGTGCCCAATATCAAGCCGCAGGGGACAGCGGTGGCGTAAGAGGAGTTGTCCGTTTTTCTCAGCTGGTATTCCTTTGCCTGTTTGGCTGTGCTGCAGTTCCGGTTTGTCTGTTTCCAGATTTGATTGCCGGCGTTGTACTAGGGGAGCCCAAAATCAAAGCGGCGCTGCTTTTATTGCTTCCATGCCTGTTTTAACGGGATTTGAAAACATTTTTAAATCCTGCTTTCATGGAATCAAATATATCCTGCCTCCCATTGTATCCGAGCTGACAGAACAGATTGTCCGGACCATCGCAGGCTTGGGGCTTTTGATTGTGCTCTGCCCTGAGGATCCTGGCGTGGCTACCGCTATGATCGTTTTGGGAATGGTAATCAGCGAGGTATTCAGCGTTGCTATTCTCACTTTGTTTTATAAAGGGCAGGACACCGCATCCTACCGAAAAAGTTGGGAGCTTCTAAAATCCCCAAGGGATGTTTCGGAGGGTTGCAGCCATTGCAGTTCCGGTATCCTCTGCCGGATTGCTGAATAACTTCCTTTCCAGCGCAACAACTGTCTTGATTCCCAATCGGCTGATGGCGGCGGGTGTTTCCGCACAGGAGGCGATGTCCAGCTTTTGGCATCATGGTAGGGATGACTATGCCGCTTTGATGCTGCCATCCGCCTTTATCCATCCGATGAACACCGTCCTGCTTCCCGCTTTTCCCAGTACAGTACAAAAAATGACCAGGCGCAGACCCGCAGGAAAGCGGGAAAAGCCATTCAGATTACCAGCATACTGATTGCCGTCCCTGTCATTATGCTGCCGCTGGGAAATGAGCTGGCGCAACTGATTTATCATCAGCCTTCAGCAGGAGAACATATTATTCTACTGTCTGCGGCTACGTTTTTTACCTTCTATCACATTACTACCGGCAGCATTTTAAACGGCATTGAATGCAGAAACAAGCTTCTGCGAGCATTGTTGTTACCGGCGTTAGCGAGATTTTATTCACATGGCTGACGGTGGGCAGAATGGGTATTGGCGGATATGCCCTGGCTTGTGTCGGAAGCGAGTTGGTCGGGTAGCAATGAATTTTTACTGGGTAATTCGGTCAGTAAAAATCAAAATTCAGTGGAAAAACTGGTTTCTCACCTCCGTTTCTTTCCGGCGCGGCGGCTGGCTGCTCTTCCTGGCTGGCTTTTTTAGATTGGAACAGGCAGGGTGGACACAGACCCCGGCTCTTGTTTTCAGCATCTGTATAGCTTTGGGGGTTTTTATGATTTGCCTGTCCTTTTGGGGATCGATTTTTTCCGATATTTCAAAACTCTGTTTGACAACTAACTATGGGAATTGGCCTGCCGTCGTTATAATTCTATTATCGGAAAAAGACCCTTTCCTTAAGTGGATTTGTTAAGCCTTCGGTAGATGCCGTGCGGGGCTGGCCGGTGGCGAAGCATGAAAAAGAGAGGAAAAGATGGGAGACTTGTTTTATGCCAATATGCCGTGACTGCCCCCGCCGTTGTGGGGTAGAACGTTCGGTCACTTTGCAAACAAAAAGGAAAAACGGAGCTTGTTCTATGCCGTTTTCCCCGGTCGTTGCCCGTGCGGCGCTGCATTTTGAGAGGAGCCGTGTATTAGCGGGAGTCGTGGATCTGGGACGATATTTTTCAGTGGATGCTCACTTCACTGCGTCTTTTGTCAGAATTACGGCATTAGCACGGAAAATCTGGGACAGGAGATCAGCGTTCCCCGGTTGCGGGAAATCTATCGCGAATTGATTGCCCAAAGGCGCCCATAATATCAATCTTGTGAATCCCACCCACTTTGTAAGAGCGATTGCTCAGTCTCTGGATCAACCCCTATCAGTGCCGGTGGTTTATAATTGCGGTGGTTATGAATCGGTAGATTCCCTTCGATTGCTGGAAGGTAAGGTGCAAATTTTACCTGCCCGATCTGAAATATGCGGACAACCGGCTGGCAATGCGCTATTCAAATGCCGCGGACTATTTTGAACGGGCAGATACTGCTATCCGGGAAATGGTACGGCAGACCGGTCCGTATCGTTTGGGGCCGGACGGTATGCTTCTTTCCGGCGTCCTGATCCGACATCTCATTTTGCCCGGACAGGTATCAAACAGTAAGAGGGTCATTGATTGGGTCGCAGATACTTTTCCGGCAAAAAACGGTCCTGTTCAGCCTGATGAGCCAATACCTGCCCTGTGGGAAAGCTTGGATTTTCCCGAGATCAACAGGCGGCTGTATCAGCGGGAGTATGATGAGGTAGAGGAATACCTGTTTCAAAAAGGAATTGAGGATGGTTTTTTTGCAGGAACTTTCTTCGGCAAATTGCGCATATATTCCCGATTTTGATATGACTGGCGTGTTGCTACCTGAAACAAGGACAGGCTTCCTTGATAAAACTTGAAAAACAGGTGATTTTCTTCATAATAAACGGATAAAGGCCGCTCGATATCGAGCGGCCTTTATCCGTTTTGTTTGTCAGGAGATGGAAAATATTTTCTATTCGCTAATAACCAGTTTTCCGTTTACGCAGTCTGCTTTGAGAATGCTTTCCGGCGCTGGATCCTTCTCCAGAATATAGCGCGCCAGCAGAGTTTCCAGTTTTTGCTGGATGTACCGTTTCAAAGGTCTGGCGCCATAAACCGGATCGTAACCTTCCTGGACAATCAGCGCTTTTGCTGCGTCAGTGACGGCCAACCCCAGTTCTTTCTCTGCTAAACGTTTTTCAGGTCAGTTAGCATCAGATCTACGATCTGGGTAATTTCATCCCTTGTCAGTGGCTTATAGAATACGATCTCATCCAAACGGTTCAGAAATTCCGGACGGAACGCAGATTTCAGCATCTGCTCTACTTTGCTCTTTCGCCTGCTCGGAAATCTGGCCGCTTTCATCAATACCATCCAAAATAGCGGCAGATCCCAGATTGGAGGTAAGAATAATGATAGTATTTTTAAAATCTACTGTCCGGCCCTGCGAATCTGTAATCCGACCGTCATCCAATACCTGAAGCAGAATGTTAAATACGTCTGGATGAGCTTTCTCCACCTCATCGAACAGGACGACAGAATAGGGCTTACGCCGCACCGCTTCGGTCAGCTGTCCGCCCTCTTCGTAGCCGACGTATCCGGGCGGGCGCCCACCAGGCGGGAAACGGTGTGCTTCTCCATGTATTCGCTCATATCGATGCGCACCAGATTGCGCTCATCGTCAAACAGCGCCTGAGCAACTGCTTTGGCCAACTCTGTTTTGCCCACGCCGGTTGGCCCCAAAAACAGGAAGGAACCAATGGGCCGGTCCGGATCCTGAATGCCGGCACGGGATCGCATAATTGCGTCGGCGACTTTTTGAACCGCCTCATCCTGGCCAATCACCCGCTGATGCAGCGTTCTGTCCAGATGCAGCAATTTCTCCCGTTCGCCCTCCATCAGACGGGAAACGGGGATGCCGGTCCAGCGGCCAACGATTCTGGCAATCTCTTCCTCTGTCACCTTGTCCCGCAGCAGTGTTGTCTCCTGGGCTCCGCCATTTTCTTCCAGTTCATTTAACTGTTTTTGCAGTTCAGGAAGCTTACCGTACTTTAATGCCGCAGCTTTATCCAGGTCATACTCTCGCTCTGCTAATTCGATTTGAGTGCCTACCTGCTCAATTTCTTCACGCAGTTTCTGCACTCGTCCGATAGAAGCTTTTTCATTTTCCCAGCGAGCTTTCATTTCCTGGAATTGCTCCCGCATTTCAGTCAATTCTTTTGGATTTCCGCCAAATGTTCAGCAGAAAGACGGCTGTTTTCTTTTTTCAAAGCAGCTTCTTCGATCTCATGCTGCATAATTTTCCGGGAGATTTCATCCAGCTCTGCAGGCATGGAATCCATTTCGGTTCGAATGGTGGCACAGGCCTCGTCTACCAGGTCAATCGCTTTGTCCGGCAGGAAACGGTCAGTAATATAGCGGTTGGACAGCGTTGCCGCTGCGATCAGTGCCTGATCCTGGATTTTGACGCCATGAAACACTTCATAGCGTTCTTTTAAGCCTCTTAAAATAGAGATCGTATCCTCCACCGTCGGCTCGTCCACCAAAACCGGCTGGAACCGGCGCTCCAGCGCCGCGTCCTTTCAATGTATTGTCGGTATTCGTTCAGAGTGGTTGCGCCGATGCAGTGCAGCTCGCCCCGAGCCAGCATTGGTTTAAGCAGGTTGCCTGCATCCATAGAGCCCTCGGTTTTGCCAGCGCCTACAATGGTATGAAGCTCATCGATAAACAGAAGGATCTGCCCGTCGCTCTTTTTTACTTCTCCTAATACTGCTTTCAGCCGCTCTTCAAATTCGCCGCGGTATTTGGCTCCAGCGATCAGTGCGCCCATATCCAGTGAAAAGATAGTTTTATCCCGCAAGCCCGCTGGAACGTCGCCGCGGACAATCCGCTGAGCAAGTCCCTCGGCGATAGCTGTTTTACCTACGCCGGGCTCGCCAATCAACACCGGATTGTTTTTGCTTTTCCGGGAAAGGATCCGAATGACATTTCGAATTTCCGTATCCCGCCCAATTACCGGATCTAATTTTTGAAGGCGCGCCTGTTCCACCAGGTCGGTGCCGTATTTTTCAGCGCATCATAAGTCTCTTCCGGGCTGTCGGTAGTCACACGGGTATTGCCTCGTACCGACATCAGTGCGGAAAGAAAGGCGTTTTTATCAATGCGGCATTGATCGAGAACTTTTTACCGTCGCATCCGGGTGTTCCAGCAACCCCCAGAACAGGTGCTCTACAGAAATATAGTCATCCTTCATGGAGTCTGCTTTCTTTTCTGCGGCGGTCAAGGCACGGTCAAGATTTTGAGAAATATAGATTTTGTCCATTTCCCGGCCGGGACCGGACACGCCGGGAAGTTTTTTCGCTTCTGTCTCGGCAACAGCCAGGATCTGCTTCGGATCCAAATTCATTTTGATAAGCAGCTGAGGAATCAAGCCCTCTTGGTCTTGTACCAGTGCCCAGAACAGATGGATTTGTTCAATCTGCATGTTTTCCAGTTCACGGGAATAATTTTGTGCGGCTTCCACCGCTTCCAGGGATTTTTCGTTAATCTTTGCACATTCATATCGTTTCCCTCCCACTATAAAAAGAATTTTTTTCCTTTTGGATCGCTTTTTGATATTGCAGGCTGATTTGCTCAATTCCCACCTTCCAATTTTGTTCATCCAGCTCGAAGAAAGCCTTCAGGGCACAGTCGAAATTTTGAATATAAGAACTGATGCCTTCTCCCAGCTGCGCATTGGTGCAGGTTTCTTCCGGCCAGAAAAAAGTCCGGCAATACCGGCCGTTTTGAATCTGACAGGGAACACCTTCCGGATAAACAGCCGACAGATAGCGGTTTTCTAGCTTCTGCCATAATTGAAAAAATAGTCCAGCATGCGCAAAAGGCCGGCGTTCTGTGTACGAGCGGAAACTCGCAATTCTCCCAATATTTTAGGATCATTCCGGAAGAGTTCTATGCTGTACCGCACCGTCGGCTTATATTTATAGGCCAACGCAGTTCGGACAGAGAGCATTGCATCTGAAGGCTGGAATTGAATTTGAAAAGTTTTTTGCTGTACCATCAGCGTCTCTATCTGCTCGAAGATATCATGCATGCGCTGTTCCGGTGTTTTAACTGACAAATATTCGGCCAAAATTTGATTGATCATATTGGAGCGGCTGGTATTCTGCGCATAGGCCAATTGATCGACCGCCTGAACAACATCATCCATCAGCAATAAGCTATATATGCTTCGATTCATACCATCCCTCCTTCTTTTTATTATTATACTCAAATATAATAATTTGTCAATAAAATTATTAATTTTAAATACAACTTTTAAAAATGAAACGGATGTTATGGGGTAAACTATCTTTGTGGGGGTGATTTTTTGAAAAACATAAAGATGCCTGTCGCCGGTCTTTTTTCATTGGACTGCTTAACGGCCTGTTCGGCGCAGGGGAGGCATTGTGGCGGTGACAGCTTTTCAGAAAATGGGGATGCCGGATAAGTCGGCACACGCTACTGCCGTAGCGGTGATGATATTTCTGTCAGCAGTGAGCGGCTTTTTATACTGGTATAACGGGTATGTGTCCCTTGCCGATGTATTGCCCTACCTGCCTGGCGGGATCGCGGGCGCGATTGTCGGTGGCTGGCTGCTGCCGAAAATACCGGATTTTGGCTGAAAAAAATCTTCTCTCTTTTTTATTCTATACGCTGCTGTCCGGCTATTTTGCAAATAAGGAGGAGGGGCGTTGGTTCATGGCCCCGCTGCAATCTATGAATTGGTTTCTTTCTTCTATTATCGCATTTGCTTCTGCCATCATTGCATCCATGGGTATCGGCGGCGGTGCCGTTCTGCTGTTATTTTTAACGGTTTTTTCCGATATACCGCTGGCGACGGCGCAGGGAACGAACCTCTTGTTTTTTCTGCCCGTAGGGGCAGTAGCACTGCTGTTTCACAAAAAGTCCGGCCTTTTACAAGTGAAAAGGGGCTGCCTGCGGCCTGTCGGGGGACTGCCAGGCGTTTTCCTCGGCGTATGGATTGCATCCCGGCTGGAATCTACCATCCTTTCCAAGCTGTTTGCGCTTTTTTGTTTTATTTGGGCTTGAAAACTCTTTTTCAAAAATGTTAAAATCCCCGGAAAAAGGGAATACCTCTTCCGGGGATGATTCGTAACCTTATCTGCTGTATTTTCGAAAGAATTTATTTTCGCAGTATTTTATCCATTGCTTTTCCTTTGGCCAGTTCATCGATCAGCTTATCAAGGTAGCGAATTTCCTGCATCAGGGGATCTTCAATTTCTTCGACCCGTATGCCGCAGATGGCGCCCTTTATTTCTTTTCGCTTTCGTTCATCTGTGGAGCATTTTGAAAAAACGCCTCATAACTAACGGATTGTTCTAATTGATGGTCTATTTCCTGCTGGCTATATCCAGTAAGCCAGCGGATAATTTCATCTACCTCGTCCTTTGTCCGCCCCTTTGCGAACCGCCTTGTGGACAAGAAGGGGATAAACTTTGGAAAAGCTCATTTGAAATACTTTTTCTTTTGCACCTTTATCCCTCCTTAACGATTCCTATTTTTCATCTGGATGGTTCTGCCGATAGAGAGATAGCTTTCCAAAATAATGAAGCGGCAACCTCATCGACCATCTCCTTGCGCTTTTTCCCCTTGACATTCGTCTCGTTCAGATACTGATGGGCAGTCACGGTGGTGCCGCGCTCATCCCAGAGGATGACCGGGATCTGAACCTTTTCCTGTGCTTTTGAGCAAATAGGGCGCACTTCTGTGCCCGTTCACCGGCACTTCCATCCATATTGACCGGATAGCCTACTACAATCTTTTCAATTTGATATTCTTCGGCGGCATAGGCAACCTGTTCTATCGTCCGCTCAAAGTTGTATTCATGAATGACGCCAAGAGGAGACGCCAAAAAACTCCGTGCGATCGCAGGCAGCCAACCCGGTGCGGGCATCGCCATAATCTACTGCCATGATTTTCATACCGATACCTCCTGGTTTATCTTCGGTTCCAAATGAGACAGATCGTCATAATAATCGACCTGGATTTTGCATCCATCATAAATCACCCGGCTTACCGCTGTGTTCTGAGAAAGAGGATCTCTTCGATCCGCTCAAGAGGCAGCCCAAGCGCATGGCACAAATAGCAACGCAAAGCGCAGCCGTGGGAAACAACAGCGATGGTTTTTCCATCATTTTGAGCAGCGATGCGGTCGATTGCACTGCTAATGCGGTTGTGAACCTGTACAATGCTTTCACCGCTAGGCGCGCAAAATGCGCTTCTTCTTCACACCAAAGACGCCAGTGCTCTGGATATAGTATCGGTAAATCGGAAAAACGTTTCAACTCCCACTCCCCAGCGTAGATTTCGCTCAAATCTTCCTCTGTTTGGATCGGCAGATGGTGATAATGGCTGACAGCCTCAGCCGTTTGTACGGCCCGCTGGAGAGGACTGGAGTATACGGCCTCCAAAGGAATATTCCGAAATCGTTCTGCCAGCTGTGGCAACTGCGCCCGGCCTTCTGCCGACAATCCTAAATTAGAGCGGCCTTGAAAATCCGTTCTGTATTTCCAATGGATTTTGCATGCCGGACCAAATAAACCGTGGTCATCCTGGCTCCTCCATTCCATGTAAAAACTTGATTTTCACTGTTTTTCATCGGTATATGGTAAAAACAAGCCGTTCCCCGGAAGAAAGGGGAAGCGGCTTTCGAAACTTATTTCGTGCCGAAAATTCTGTCTCCGGCATCTCCCAAGCCAGGAACGATATATTTATTTTCGTTCAGTTTTTCATCTACTGCACCGATATAAATCTGCACGTCCGGATGAGCTTCCTGCAAGGCTGCAAGTCCTTCAGGTGCTGCAATAATACACATAAAGCGCACGCTTTTTGGCGCCTTTTGGCCTTGATTTGCGTAATGGCATCAATCGCGGAACCGCCGGTCGCAAGCATCGGATCAGTACAATTACGTCCCGCTCACCGATATCAGAAGGGGAGCTTGCAGTAATATTCCACTGGCATATGGGTTTCAGGATCGCGGTACATGCCGATGTGACCAATTTTGCGGCAGGAACCATGCGCATCACGCCGTCCACCATGCCCAATCCGGCCCGCAGGAATTGGAACAAAGCCAGCTTTCTGCCGGAGATTACTTTAGTTTTGGCCACCGCCACAGGAGTCTCAATCTCCACTTCTTTTTTAAAGGGAGGTCGCCTGAGTTGCCTCATAGCACATGAGCATCCCGATTTCTCCTACCAGTTCCGGAATTCTTTGGTGCCGGTGTTTTTTATCCCGCATAATGGTCAGCTTGTGCTGAATCAGCGGATGATCCATAATGACCGGTTTTTAACATAATTCATTTCTCCATTTCCGCCCCACGGCATTTTTGATAGTACATTCCCAAAAGCCGGAATCGCCCTATTTCTCCTCCAGCTTCATTAACTGTTCCACCCGCCTTGCATGGCGGCCGCCTTCAAACGGCGTATTCAAAAAGACATCCACCAGCTCCAGTGCAAGACCAGGGCCAATCGTACGCCCACCCATGCAGAGGACATTTGCGTCATTGTGCAGACGCGTATATTTGGCGCTGAAATAATCTGAGCACAACGCCGCACGGATCCCTTTGATTTTGTTGGCCGCCATGGAAATACCAATACCGGTTCCGCAGCAAAGGATGCCTTTGTCGCATTTTCCACTGGTAATTGCAGCACAGGCCTTTTCCGCAATCAGGGGATAGTCCACGCTGTCGGTACTGTAAGTGCCAAAATCCTCATAGGGGAATCTTTTTTCGTCCAGATGCTTTTTGATCTCTTCTTTCAGCGCAAAACCGCCGTGATCGCTGCCGATGGCAATCATTCTCTCCATTCCCTTCTGACAAAATCCGCTCAATTTTGTTTTGTTTTTGTAATAGCTCCCGCTGTGCCTGGGGGAGCCGCAAGTATTGCGGGGATATCTGCGCTGGCTCCACGCTCAGTCCACGGCGGGGCAGCGCCGCCATGCACACGGCGCTAGCGCGCTGGAACCGAAGGTGCTCGGGCGCAAGCAAAACTCTGTCGCTTTCCCAACTATTATAACATAATTGTGCGCCGTCTCCAACTAAAATCAACGGTAGATCGGAAGAAATTTCAGTTAACTGTTCCCACAGCTGTTTGATGGACAGTGCCGCATCTTCGGTCAGCCGCTGAACAGATTCGCGGCCCACCAGAAAGGTAGCAGCGTATACCTGTTGGCAGCGGGCGTCCATAGCAGATACCGCAATACATTCCTGACCGATCAGGAGATAGGCCAAGGCTTCCAGTGTTGATACGGGGACACAGCGCTTACCTGTGCCGAAAGCCATCCCTTTTACTGCGGATATCCCTATCCGCAGCCCGGTAAACGATCCGGGACCGACGGAAACCGCAAATTCATCCACTTGGGAAATATCTTTTCCGCAGGCGTTTAACAGGTTTTGCGTCATGGGCAGGATGGTCTGGCTGTGGGTGAGCCTGACGTTTACAAAGCTTTCTCCAATGATCCGCCCGTCTTCCCATAATGCGACCGAAGCCGCTACTGCGGAGGTGTCCATTCCCAGCAAGATCAAAACCGGCCGCCTCCTTCCAACGTGATTCGGCGCTTTTCCTCTTCCAGTCGTTCAAAGGTCACTCGAATTGTGCGATCCGGCAGCGCATCTTCAATATTTTCGCTCCATTCAATGGCCAAAATTGCGCCGGTTTCCAGATAGTCAAAAATCCTGTGGAATATAAATCATCAAAAGAAGTGACCCGGTACATATCGAAATGGTATAGTTTTGGGGTACTGCGGTATTCATGCACCAGTGAAAGGTTGGGCTGGAAACCTCGTCCAACGAACCCAGCCCCAGCGCCAGCCCGCGGACGAAGGTGGTTTTTCCCATGCCAAGCCCGCCGTAGAAAGCCAGCACGTCGTCTGGTTTCAACGAAGCGGCCAACTCCCGGGCAAATTTTTTCCGTTTCCGCAGCGCTGTTTGTAACGGTTGATTGCATAAACAAACTTCTTCCTTTTTAGAATAAGCCTTTGATGTGGCCACGGCTGTCAACGTCGATCTGGCAGGCCGCAGGAGCTTTGGGAAGGCCGGGCATGGTCATGATATCGCCGGACATTACAACGATAAAGCCTGCGCCCGCGGATAAAGTCACATCCCGCACATTGACGGTAAATCCGGTGGGGACGTCCCAATTTGCCGGGTCATCGGACAGCGAGTACTGGGTTTTAGCCACACAGATGGGCAGGTTCGCTTTTCCCAGCGCCTCAATATCGCGAATGGATTTTTTCCGCTTTTGGGGCATAAGAGACATCTGCGCCGCCGTAAATTTCGGTGACGATGGTTTTGATTTTTTCTTTGATCGGCGCCTTTTCGTCGTAAAAAGCTTGAATTGGGATGGCTGCGCGCAGGCCTCGACGACTTTATGCGCCAGATCCACAGCTCCTTCACCGCCTTTGGCAAACGCTTCCGGATAGGGAATATTCTACTCCGAGGCGCCGGCAGCATTCGGCCAGCACTTCGATTTCCTGATCCGTATCGGTCAGGAACCGATTGATGGCAACCACCACCGGTACCCCGTATTTACGCATATTTTCCACATGCGCTTCCAAATTGACCAGGCCTTTTTCAGAGCCTCTACATTTTCAGCGGCCACTTCCCGCTTTCGGTACACCCCCATTATATTTCAGGGCGCGCAGCGTCGCCACGATGACAATGGCTGCCGGCGCAAGGCCTGCGTACCGGCATTTGATATCCAGAAATTTTTCCGCGCCCAAATCAGATCCGAATCCGGCTTCCGTAATGCAGTAATCGGCCATTTTCAGTGCCAGCTTGGTGGCCCGCACCGAGTTGCACCCGTGGGCGGTATTGGCAAAGGGGCCGCCGTGCATCAGGGCGGGGGTGTTCTCCAGTGTTTGTACCAGGTTTGGCTTCAGTGCATCCTTCAGCAGGGCGGCCATAGCCCCGTGAACCTTCAGATCCCGGGCGTAAACCGGCTTGTTGTCATAGGTATAGGCGATCAAAATAGAGCCCAGCCGCTCTTTTAAATCATCCAGATCCGCCGCCAGGCATAAAATAGCCATGACCTCGCTGGCTACAGTAATTTGAAAACCGTCCTCCCGCGGGACACCATTGATTTTGCCGCCCAGCCCTACGTTAACAAAGCGCAGGGCGCGGTCGTTCATATCCAGGCAGCGTTTGAACAGAATCCGCCTTTGGTCGATGCCCAGGAGGTTTCCCTGCTGCAAATGGTTGTCAATCATGGCGCACAGCAGGTTGTTAGCGGCTGTAATAGCGTGCATATCGCCGGTAAAATGCAGGTTGATGTCTTCCATGGGAATCACCTGGGA
>VOFH01002809.1_pt1 | contig 18248 bp, 18 predicted proteins | sample 5384091 | NCBI WGS metagenome assembly VOFH01 (sample SAMN12384727, study PRJNA508395) | human gut metagenome | isolation source: healthy gut G | host: Homo sapiens
TTTGCAGGAATTACATTATTCTCCTGCTCGAATGAAAGCACCAATAACCTTTCTACTAATTCCCAAAAGGTTAAGTTGAATAAAAACGAAGTCCTCAGTATCGCCTACGATGATGCAAAAGAGCTTACAGACAAAGATATTTTCAATATGGTAAGTTCTTTTGCCAATATGAATAATAATGGTGTAAGCAGAAGCACTAGTGCATCATTTAAGATTACAAAAAGAACATATATAAATAAAGAAGGAGAATTTCAAAATAAAGAAATAGCTTCCCGAACCGCCTTACCAGAAGATGATATCATATCTGAAATTTGTGAAGTTGAATTTCAAAACGATACTGTAAATGGGTTGGCTGTAGTAGCTACAAATGCAGAACTTCCTTCTATTATAGCATTTATTCCCAATAAAGGCAATGATGATGCAATGCAACTGAGCGGAGCAAACGAACTATTATATGCAGCAAAAGCCAGCTATCTTTATAAAGCCATTAAAACAAAAGAATTGGTAGATTCGCTAAAACAGCCAACGTTGGAGAAAATTAGTAAGAAATTAAACATTCCTATCAATGAAATTAACTACCAAAAAATTCAAGATAATATCATTTTAACAGATACCTATTCATCTAGATCAACTGCTGTACAAGGTCCTCCCGAGGGAATACAAAAACTACCATCATCAATATCTCCTCTAGTCAAGACCAATTGGGGACAAGACGATCCCTATAATTGGGCTTTCAGAGAAGAAAATAAAGTAGATTGGATAAGAACTGAAAATAATGGAAAGAAAATGGACGCACTTCCTGTAGGATGTGTCAATGTGGCACTTGCTCAAATAATGGGATATACTCATCAAAAATATACTCCCCCTCTTACCTTTACTTTACCCAACAGTACTATGACTTATATGCCTAACTTTATTAAAATGACCCAAAAAGCCTCTATCAATGATTTACAGGGGCAAGCTCAAATGCAAGTTCAATACCTTATGCTCAACTTCTATAATATGAATAAAACTACATCCAAAAAAGATTGGGATGGTGCTGTACTTGAAAGTGGTGTTTCTGAAGAGAATATGCTAAATACGATGAACAAATTTTTTAAATATAATCCAAAAGCCCCTTTTGATGGTGATCAAGTTTGGGCCTCATTAAGAAATAACAATCCGGTGCTTATGCTAACTACGAACCATGCTTTTATCATTTCCGGACTTCTAATCACCGAAAAAGCTAGTCAAACTCGCCAAATGGTTAAGACGAATGATTTATATTGGCACGCAAATTTGGGGTGGGCTGATAAAAACACAGGGTATTATCAACTAGACGGAAACGCAAGAACCTTTTTTGAAGCAGGAGGCGTAAAGGAATGGTGTTATAAAATGGATTGCATAAAAAATATCCGTGCTAAGTAAAAATATAGGTTTACAGAACTAACAATAAGAAACAAGATGAAAAAGAAAATCATTTTCTGTTTATTATCCCTTTCATTGATGATTGCCGGATGCCAATCAAATGAAATAGAGGATATAACACCCCCTAGTAAGGAAGTACAACTATCACCAGAAGAGCTATTAAGCATCAGATACAAAAGTTCTCCGGAACTTAGCCAAACTGAGGTATTCAATTTATTGACAACCTTCCAAAGCAGTGAACTAAAAAATAATGCCCATTCACGTATTACTTTTCAGCCTAACATCTTTCAGATAAAAGAGAAATACTATTTATCTAAAAACAAAGCAGATGCCAGGAATATTGAAAGTACAGAGGAACAAATACCTATCTATAAAATAGAATTCACATCAGAAACAGGCACAGGAATGGCTGTTGTTTCGGGAGATAGAAGAGCCCCACACATCCTTGCATATATAGACAACATCAAGGAAAACCAGGATTCTCTTTACACAAGTCCCAACGCTTTGCTTCAATGGAGCGAAATGTACATCCGCAATGAAGTTACCAAATTTGATGAGATTAAAGATTCATTGTATGAATCTGCTGTTTTGAAAATATCCAAAGAACTATACATAACATCCAAAGACATCGATTATGAAGCAATCAAGAATCAAATTATCATAAACAACAGCTCTATCAGCCGCTCTAAACCTATAACAGAAGTTCCTTCCAATCTAAAGGTCAAAGTTGCAGTATTTCCTATGTGTCCTGTGGCATGGGGACAATGGGAACCTTATAATTGTATGTTACCAAAAGCCAATTGTGATAGGTATGGTCCGGGATGGTCAGAATATACAAATTATCCTGTAGGCTATGGAGCAATTGTGGTAGCGCATATTCTAGCTAGTTTGGAGCCAACGATGAGACCAGCCAGCCTACAAATAAATTGGAGTTATTTGACTGAAAATAAAGAAATCAAAGCACCAGATTATTTTAACTCCGGTGATCCTTTAGCTAAAAGAGAAATGGTAGGCAGGCTATTCAAAAATATCTATGATTATACAAAATCTTCTGTAGTCAAAGACTCAAAAGGAATTGTTACGGGGACAACTTGTTTAATGTCTGATGTGGAGAATTATTTGGCAAGTTACTTCAATTATAGCAAAAAGACATCATGGAATATCAATACTGTCAAGAATTCCTTAAAAGCAACTAAACCTGTATTAATATACGGCAAACCTGACAATATAGCTACCGATGGAGTCACCCCATTCATTCTTGATGGAATAAAAGAATGCTATGGTAGGATAGACAATGTTCCTTCCGATGTGGACGTATGCTATTTACACGCTAATTTTGGCTTCGGAAACGGTTATCAGGATGGCTACTATTTAATGGATATAAAAACATCGACAATAACTTTTGAAACTGCCATTCCACTAATTTTCAAAGACAATGCTATGACCATAATGGCAGACTTCAGAAAAAAATAATTTTCATATATCAAAACTGACTAAAAGATATCAATAACGCAACCTTTTAGCCAGTTTTATCATTCAATCATTAACAAAAATGCCATGAAAAAGGTTATATTATCACAACTCATATTGATAACATCTATTCTTATATCGTGTACTGATAAATTAGAAAATACAGAAGTTAACAACAACCCAACCAACCAAGTGGTTTTGACATCGAATGAATACGCCAGCATAGCGTATGATAATCCCAAAGAACTATCGGAAGACGAGATTACAAATGTAATTTACGACTTTAAACGTATCAATTCAGAATTTAAAAAACAATTCATTACAACAAAAGAAGACAAGCCCAAGATTTCCATTATTAATAAATATTATCTTACAAACAGCAGGAATCACTCCCGTTCAGCAGACTCCATTCAAATAAATGTACCTATATTTGAAGTTGAACTAACTAATAATAGCGGAACAAAAGATATGACAATTGTTTGTGGTGATGAAAGAGCACCGAAAGTTCTGTTATTTACAGAGAACTATCAATTTTCCCAACCTATGAACATAGATATGAGATATTTGGTTGAAATAGCAAAACTAAATATCCTTTCAGATATTAAATATATAGAAAAACTTAAATCAGAGAAAAGAAGTTCCACTCTCGACAAAATCAGCCAATCCCTAAATATATCCAAGGAACAAATTACAGAAGACATCATAAAAAGAAATATTACTATTATTGATAACAGCAATTCAAGAGAATATAATCCTATCAATGGCATTGATATAAGCAAAATTCCTTCACGAATTGTATCTATGGTACCTCCCATATCAGATATTGTATGGCATCAAGAAGCACCTTACAACGATCAAATGCCCATAGGAAATATATGGGACGGGCATATGGGAACATATCAGGGGCATTATTTAGTGGGATGTGGAAATATAGCGGTTGCTACATTATTCAGTATACTGAAACCAGTCATGGTGGGAGAAACAGCAGCAGGTAGACAAATTTTAATAGATTGGGACTACCTGACCGCTCAAAAACAATTACATACTACAGCTCACCTGATTTAATCGAAATGACTGCCAGTTTGTTAAGAGCTATATACAATAAAACTCGCTCATTTCCTAACTATGTAGATTTTAATACCTATGACGAACTATCCTTCATAACAATACACTATCAATCAGCTATCTACACCACAATGACGGATTTGAAGAATTTTCCGTCCTCTTTTAATTAATATACTCTTACAGGTTTAAAGCTCCCCCAGCCTTTTTCCCAATACCGGATGCACCACATCCGATGCAATCTCCGCCAGCGGGTCCATAACAAACCTCCGTTCAGTCATCAAGGGATGAGGGATTTCCAATTCCGGCGTATGCAGTATTAAATCGCCGTACAACAAAATATCTATATCAATCAGGCGGTCACTATAATTACCTCCCGCCGACTTCTTCATCCGGCCTAATTCACGCTCTATCTCCTGTGTTTCCCGCAATATATCCAAGGGAGGAAGCACACTCTCCACGCAACAGGCAGCATTCAGAAAAGAATTTTCAGAAGAAAACCCCCAAGGGGCGGTAACATAAAAAGCGGAAAGGGCAGTAACCTCCCCTATCCGCTCATTTATCTTCCGGACAGCAACATGCAGATTTGATTCTTTATCACCCAGATTGGTTCCAAGTCCCAAATAAACCCTCATACGCTGCTCCAACCGGTATTACTTATCCAAAATCAACATAGCGTCGCCATAAGTACCGAAACGGTAATCTTCCTTCAATGCTGTGTGATAAGCCTCCATCACCAGATCATAACCACCGTAGGCAGCTACCAGCATCAGCAAAGTGGAGAGAGGCAGGTGAAAGTTAGTAACCATGCTGTTGGCTACCGAGAAATCATAAGGAGGGAAAATGAACTTATTGGTCCATCCGTCAAATTCTTTCAGATGACCATCCGTACCTACCGCAGTCTCTATCGTGCGCATCACTGTCGTTCCTACCGCACAAATATTCTTTCCTTCATCCTTGGCATTATTCACAATACGGCACGCATCCGCATTGACATACATCTGCTCCGAATCCATCTTATGCTTGGTAAGGTCCTCCACATCAATCTCGCGGAAATTACCCAGTCCGGCATGCATCGTCACAAAAGCAAAGTCTATACCTTTGATTTCCATACGCTTCATCAACTCGCGGCTGAAATGAAGTCCGGCAGTGGGAGCTGTCACAGCCCCTTCGTTCTTGGCAAAGATAGTCTGGAAACGTTCGGCATCTTCCTCTTCTACCGGACGACGGATGAAACTGGGCAGCGGAGCCTCTCCCAACGCATACAATGCTTTCTTGAACTCGTCGTGAGAGCCGTCATACAGGAAACGCAGGGTACGTCCGCGGGAAGTAGTGTTGTCAATCACTTCGGCCACCATGGAATCATCGTCACCAAAATAAAGCTTGTTACCGATACGGATCTTACGGGCAGGATCTACCAGCACATCCCACAAGCGAAGTTCCTCATTCAGCTCGCGCAACAAAAATACCTCGATACGGGCACCGGTCTTTTCCTTATTTCCATACAAACGCGCAGGGAAAACTTTCGTATCATTAAAGATAAACACATCTTTATCATCAAAATAGTCCAGGATATCCTTGAATACCTTGTGTTCAATCTTACCTGTTGATTTGTGAACAACCATCAGGCGCGACTCATCTCTATACTTAGCCGGATGCAAAGCTATTTTATCCTCCGGCAGTTTAAATTTAAATTGCGACAGTTTCATCTTATCTCTCCTTATTCGTTTATAACTTCTTCAATCTCTTGTTGGTCAAGCCATTCCGGAAAACTTTCCACCGACAAACAGTCTTCCAGTCTCACATCCCCCACCCGGGTACGTATCAGCCCTGTCAAATGAGCACCGCTATTCAAAGCTTCGCCAATATCACGGGCCAATGCACGGATATAAGTGCCCTTGCTGCACACTACCCTGATTTTAATCTCAGGCAGATTACATTCCAGCAACTCTATCTCGTCTATAATCAACGTCTTGGCTTTCAACTCCACATCCTCACCTTTTCGAGCCAAATCGTAAGCGCGTTTACCATCTACCTTACAAGCCGAGAAAACAGGCGGAATCTGTTCTATCCTGCCGATAAAACGCTGCAAGGCTTCCTCTACCAACTCGCGGGTGATATGTTCCGTAGGATAGGTAGCATCTATCTCCTTCTCCAGGTCGAATGAAGGTGTGGTAGCCCCCAACTGCAAGGTGGCAATGTATTCTTTGGTATGATACTGGAACTCTTCGATGCGTTTCGTTGCCTTGCCTGTACAAATAATCATCACCCCGGTAGCCAGCGGGTCTAATGTCCCGGCATGTCCCACTTTTATTTTCTTCACGCCCAGTTTGCGGCAAATATGGTATCTTATCTTGTTCACCACTGCAAATGAGGTCCATTTCAGCGGTTTATCAAAGTATAATACTTCTCCTTCTTTAAAATTCATCCAATTACATCAATGTGCACGCTATCGTAACGGCACCGGCTATGGCACAATAGATAGCAAAATAAATCAACTTACCTTTCTTCACAATATTAATCATCCACTTACAAGCTACACAGCCCGATATGAAAGCTGCCAGAAAACCTACAACCAATGACAATACAGATATATCTGATGTGCCGGCTGCAGCTCCTTTTACAATCTTCATACCATCCAGCAACGCCTCACCCAATATAGGAGGAATCACCATCAGGAAAGAGAACTGAGCCAGTTTCGCCTTGTTGTCTCCCAACAACAAACCGGTAGCAATGGTAGTACCCGAACGGGATAATCCCGGCATCACGGCACAAGCCTGTGCCAGACCTATAATAAACGCATCCTTCATGCTGATGTTCTCTTTCAAACGAGGTTTTGCATAATAAGAGAAAGCAAGAAGCAAAGCTGTCAATAACAGCATACAACCTACAATGAGCAAGCCGGAACCGAAAATTTCTTCCACATAATCTTTAAAAAACACACCCACAATGCCGATAGGAATCATGGATACCAGGATATTGATCACATATTTTGTCTCCGCATTCATCTCAAACTTGAACAAGCCGCGGAATATCCAGCCTATTTCTTTCCATAATATAACCAAAGTACTGAGCACCGTAGCCACATGCACTGCTATGGTAAAAGTCAGATTATCTTCCCCTTGTATGCCAAACAATGCCGAACCGATAGCCAGATGACCACTACTGCTGACCGGCAAATACTCTGTCAATCCTTGGAGCAAACCAAGGATCAATGCCTCAAACCATTCCATTCTTTAAAAATTAAAAATTAAAAAAATCAAGAGTTAACCACTTCTGTCTTGTCCTTTGGCTTGCGGACAATACCATAAATCATAAAGATAAAGCCAAAGAAACATACTGCGGGCGCCACTTTGATGCGACGTACACTAAAAATATCCGGCTCAAAATATCCTTCTGTCGAACTAGGTCCTGTCATCAGCAGAAAACCGACAATAATCACTGCCATACCTATGGCAAGCAATATAAAATTAGTTTTATCAAAGGCGAATTTTTGTCTATCCATATCCTTTTATTATTAAATGTAATACAACGCACTAGCTTTCATGCGCAAGTATTTGTTGATTGATATATATGCACACATAAAGGTAATAACCACACCAAACACAAAAACAGAACCCATTACCATAAGCATGGTCATAGGGGTAATAATCTCAATCAATTCGGGTTCATATCTTACCAACGCATAGGCCATTCCTATCAATGCCGCATCTGCCATGGCAGCGGCCAGTATCCCTATCCATATATTCCGCACCAAAAAAGGACGACGGATAAATCCCCAGCTTGCCCCTACCAGTTTCATGGTATGAATCAGAAAACGTTTGGAATAAATAGCCAGACGGATGGTGTTATTAATCAGCGCAAAAGAAATAAGGGTAAGCAGCGCAGCCAGTCCCAATAGCAAAAAACTGATTTTCCGTATATTGCTGTTCACTGCATCCAGTAAATCCTGGGGATAGTTGATTTCCATAACTTTCTTGTTCTGCATAATTTTCTGCTCTATCCAAGAAATGCTGTCCGAATTGGCATAATCGGCATTCAGTTTTATTTCAATAGAAGCTGTAAAAGGATTATATCCCAAGAATTCAGCCGGGTCTGTACCCATCGCTTCGCTCTGCTCTTTCAACGCCTGCTCCTTCGATATATAGGAAGTTTCTTTCACAAAAGGTTCCTCATTCAATTTTTTCTGGAATTTCAAAGCGTCTGCTTCTTTCATATCATCGCTGATGAGTACGGAGAAACTGATGTTCTCGCGTACATACTTGGATAAGTTATTGGCAGACAGCACAAAGAATACCACCATCCCCAACAAGAGCAACACCAGCATTGTACTGATGCTGGAGGTAATGAACTGCATATCGAAAAAGGACCCTGATTTTTTTCCCATAATCACTTCTTTCTGAATACATAAATCATTGAACTACTGCGTTCTTTTTTCGCCAGTGAACTGAACCAGGCCAACAGGCCCGTCCACATTCCCTTCAAAAAGGACAAACGGCTGCCTTTATATCTTTCCGTCAACATGGATACATAAAAAGCATCAAAAGGCATCGGATGCTGTTCCGCTAATTTAAAACCATGCTTGACGCCGAATTGTTGCATGACGGAAGGTGTAAAATGCCATAAATGACGGGGCACATCGTATGCCGCCCACCATTCCTTATACTTTTCCGCATCATACGAACTGGGATTAGGCACAGCCACTATCAATACTCCCCTCTCTTTCAAAAGTTTGAATAATTTTTCCCACGTTTCATTCAGATGTTCCAGATGCTCCATCACATGCCATAGAGTAATGGCATCAAAAGAATGATCGGCATATCCCGCCAAAGCATCCTCCGTATCTACATCCAGTTCAAAATGCTCTTTGGCAAACGCACGCGCCTGCGGACTTTTCTCTATAGCTTTCACCCGCCATCCGCGCTCCTTCATTGTATTACTGAAATATCCGGTACCGGTACCAATGTCTAACAAAGTACCTTTACTCAAACCGGATGTCCGTTTTATCAGCTTGGCTTTGCGTGACAGCATATACTTGCGTACCTCATGGTATACACGGTTCATCAGCCCCTTGCGGATATCAGTGTGTGAAATATAATCGGGAGTCTCATAATATCGCCCTATCTCGGCTTCCACGGGTGCACCTTGTGTAAAAATAAAGCCACAATCATCGCAGCGAACCAAATTGAATTGTTCACCCGAAGCATAGTGATCCGTACAAGTGATTGCATGTCCCAAATGTTTTCCGCCGCACAACGGACAAGTATTTATTTTGAGTATATCCACTTTTTGCCCTAATTTGCTGCAAAATAACAAATAAATTGAATGAGAAGGACTATCCTTTAAGTACTTTTAAGAGTATAAGTTAATAATTCGTTTTTACTTTTCCTACATTTGTGCAGATAACTTCAAAAGAGACAGAAATGGAAAATAAAAAACTGACCCGTTCCAACAACAGAATGCTAGCCGGAGTATGTGCGGGACTGGCTGATTATTTTGGCTGGGATGTTACGGTAGTGCGCATTATCTATTCATTTGCCACGGTTTTCACAGCCTTTTCGGGCATTATTGTCTATATAATCTTATGGATTGTTATGCCCGAAAAGAAATATCGTGACGGTTACGAAGACCGGATGAATGACAGGCTGCATAACCGATAACCGGAGGCATTATGCAATGCCCAGCAGTTCCACTTCAAATATTAATGTAGAGAAAGCAGGAATCGGCCCGCTTGTACGGCTACCATACCCCATAGTATAAGGAATATAAACCACCCATTTATCTCCTACATGCATACGTTGAAGCGCCAGCTGCCATCCCTCTATGACATCACACAGCCGGAAAGCTTCGGGCAGTTACGGTCATAGGAGTTATCAAACTCTTTCCCGTTTATCAGACTTCCCCGATAATGAACGGTGACAATACTTCGGATTGTAGGTGAAACTGTACCCGTACCTGTCTGCAATACTTTATAAAACATATTACAAGGTAAAGGACAAATACCTTCCTGTGTAGAAAGAACTTGCAAATATTGCAAGTTCTTTTCCTTATATTCTTCTTTTTTCCCCATCAGAACACCTCTTCTCCTTTCAATGTAGCCGAACTGGCTTCAGTAATGCGTACATGGACAAAATCACCGATACGATGATTCCCACGATCAAAGACTACCACCTTGTTTTGCTGTGTACGGCCAAAAAGCTGTTCTCTGGAACGCTTGGAAACACCTTCTACCATCACTTCGAAGGTCTTGCCCACATCACGGGCATTACTTTCGGCAGAAAGACGGTTCTGCAATTCAATGATTTCATTCAGCCGGCGTATCTTAACCTCTTCGGGTACGTCATCCGGCAGATGCTTGGAAGCATATGTTCCGGGACGTTCGGAATATTTAAACATAAAGGCGGAATCATACGCACATTCACGCATCAAGGATAGAGATTCCTGATGGTCTTCTTCCGTTTCCGAATGATAGCCGGAGAAAATATCAGTACTCAGACCACAATCGGGAATGATACGGCGAATAGCCGCTACCCTTTCCAAATACCACTCACGGGTATATTTGCGGTTCATCAGCTTCAATATACGCGAACTGCCGCTCTGTACCGGTAAATGAATATGCTTGCATACATTAGGCGTTTCCACAATGACTTGCAAGGTTTCATCACTCATATCCTTGGGATGTGAAGTGGTAAAACGAACACGCATGTCCGGAACCGCTTCGGCCACTGTGCGGAGCAGCATCGGGAAAGTAATTATTTCACCCTCTTTCTCAAAACGATAAGAATTTACATTCTGTCCTAGCAACGTTACTTCTTTATAACCTTTGGCTGCCAAGTCACGCACCTCATTCAGAATACTTTCCACATCACGGCTGCGCTCACGCCCACGGGTATACGGTACAATACAATAATGACAGAAATTATTGCAACCACGCATAATGGATACAAACCCGGAGATATGATTGCCGCAAATACGGGACGGAATTACCTCACGATAGGTTTCTGTAGTAGAAAGCTCCACATTAATGGCTTTCTCCCCCGCTTCAACCGAAGCGACCAAATCGGGCAAAGTGAGATAGGCATCCGGTCCTACGACAAGATCTACATGATGGTTCTCGATCAAATCATCTTTTACACGTTCTGCCATGCAGCCCAACACACCGACAATCAGATTCCGGCGTTTGTTTTTCTTCATAGAATGGAAAAACTCCAGACGGTTCAGAATCTTTTGTTCTGCATTGTCGCGAATGGAACAGGTATTCATAAATACAGCATCCGCTTCATCCAATGTTTCGCATACATGATAGCCTGCCATTTGCATAATAGAAGCAACCACTTCACTATCAGCAACATTCATCTGGCATCCGTAGGTTTCAATAAACAATTTCTTGTTTTCGGAATCAGTTGCAGATTTAAAGTCTGCTCCTGTTGTTTCTTTCATATTTTCTCTGTTTTATGGTTTCGTAGGCAAAGATACGGAGTTACCGACAAATTAAACGAATAAAAGAGCCGAAAATTGGATATTATAAGAGATTATGCATTTAACTATTAAATAATTATAACCAGTGAACAAAAAAAACCGTTAACGTTACCAACATATTATTATAATTCGCATATTTGCTTCCGAAAAACATTAGATTTTTTCATAGTTAAGGTTTAGGTTAAAAAAATAGGGGAAGACAACTGTGAAGTTCTCTTCCTTTTTTTATGCCCTTTTATAGAGTTAGTTATGAAATATTTTTCTAACTTTGAGCATTCATTATATAATAAGGAAAGTATGGATATCATTCAGGTTATCATATTTATAGTAATCATTGTTGCAGCCATCGTACAACAAATCTCAAAAACAGGCAAAGAGAAGAAAACACCTTCTCCAAAGAAAGTGCTTGCAGATATATTTCCTGAAATAGAGCAGGAGAACATAGGGGAGGACCTTCCTGTTTCTTCCGTTCAAACAGTCCGCACACCTCAGACTCCCCGCATGCAGCATCAGCCGATGGTCAAGAAGCCAACAGATCCACCCCGGAAAGAGAACAAAAGGGAAGACCGGACTCCTATAAGACTGAGTACTAAAGAAGAGGCGCGGCGTGCTTTTATTTATTCAGAAATTTTTAATCGAAAATATTAATAACAACTATACTAATAAGAATAACACATTGAATATCATGGGATTTAATATTATTTCCGCAGCCGAAGCAGCCAGCTATATCAAGCATGGCTACAACATTGGACTCAGCGGCTTTACTCCAGCAGGAACACCCAAAGCCGTAACCCCCGAAGTCGCCAAAATAGCAGAAGAAGAACATGCCAAAGGTAATCCTTTCCAAATTAGTATTTTTACCGGCGCCTCTACAGGAGATGCTACAGACGGCATCTTATCCAGGGTCAAGGCAATCCGTTACCGTGCTCCTTACACCACCAACCCCGATTTCCGAAAAGCCGTAAATAACGGTGAAATAGCATATAATGACATCCACTTGTCACAAATGGCACAGGAAGTACGTTATGGCTTCATGGGCAAAGTAGATGTCGCCATTCTGGAAGCGTGTGAAATCACTCCCGACGGCAAAGTATACCTGACAGCCGCCGGTGGTATCGCTCCAACCATCGCACGTCTGGCAGATAAAGTAATTATCGAGCTGAACGCCGCCCACAGTAAAAACGGTATGGGGCTGCATGATGTTTATGAACCGCTTGATCCGCCTTACCGCCGTGAAATTCCCATCTTCAAGCCCAGTGACCGCATCGGTTTACCTTACGTACAGGTAGATCCGAAAGAAAATCATCGGAGTAGTGGAAGTGAACACACCTGACCAGGCCCGTTCATTCACCGCACCGGATCCTATCACCGACCAAATCGGACAAAACGTTGCCGACTTCCTGGCTGCTGACATGAAACGAGGCATTATTCCTGCAAGCTTCCTGCCATTGCAGAGTGGGGTAGGAAACATTGCTAATGCCGTATTGGGTGCTTTGGGACGAGACAAAACAATCCCCGCCTTCGAAATGTATACCGAAGTACTGCAAGATGCAGTGGTGGACCTGATTCGCCAGGGACGTGTAAAATTTGGAAGTACTTGTTCATTGACTGTCACAAACGAATGTCTGCAAGGAATTTATGATGATATCGACTTCTTCCGTGACAAACTGGTCATGCGTCCGTCTGAAATCTCAAACAACCCGGAAATTATCCGTCGTCTTGGTGTTATATCTATCAATACAGCCATCGAAGCAGACATTTACGGTAATGTAAATTCTACTCACATCAGCGGCACTAAGATGATGAACGGCATCGGTGGTTCTGGTGACTTTACCCGCAATGCCTATATTTCCATCTTTACTTGTCCGTCTGTGGCAAAAGAAGGAAAAATCAGTGCCATCGTTCCTATGGTTTCTCATGAAGATCACAGCGAACACGATGTCAATATTATCATTACCGAACAAGGTGTTGCCGACTTACGCGGAAAGAGCCCGGTAGAACGCGCCCAAGCCATCATCGAAAACTGTGCACATCCGGACTATAAGAACATTCTTTGGGACTATGTAAAAATGTCTTCCAAAGGACAGACTCCTCATTGTATTCCTGCCGCACTGGCTATGCATGATACACTGGCCAAGAAAGGGGATATGCGCCTGATAGATTGGGCAGAATATAAATAGTCATTATTTGCTGTATCTCATACGTTTCCGGTCGGTACGATGTATCCGGCCGGAAACTTTTTATATCTATCCCACCTTTTTGTATAAAAAACAATATCTTCCACCTTTTTAATCAAAAAATACACGGACTTTTTTCACAATTATTCTATTTTTGCCGTGTAACTAATCATTTTTACCATTTTACTATGAGAAACAAAATTCTATATTTATTTGCTTCCCTTGTGATTCTAAGCGGTTGCGGTAACCAACCGGCTTATAAAAACAGTAATTTATCTCCCGAAGAACGGGCAGAGGATTTATTGCAACAACTTACATTAGAAGAAAAAGTTGCCTTAATGATGGACAACTCCAAACCTGTCGAAAGATTAGGCATCAAACCTTATAATTGGTGGAACGAAGCCTTGCACGGAGTGGCACGGAGCGGACTGGCTACCGTCTTTCCTCAGCCTATAGGTATGGCGGCCTCTTTTGAGCCCGATGCCATACATACCATCTATACCGCAGTTTCGGATGAAGCCCGGGCCAAAAATGCCGCATACTCGGCGGCAGGAAGCTACGAGCGTTATCAAGGTTTGACTATGTGGACACCCACCGTCAATATTTATCGCGATCCCAGATGGGGGAGAGGTATTGAAACGTACGGGGAAGATCCTTATCTGACAAGTGTCATGGGGGTAAATGTAGTAAAAGGACTACAATGCATGGATGCAAATCAAAAATACGATAAAATACACGCTTGCGCCAAGCACTTTGCCGTTCACTCGGGACCGGAATGGAACCGGCACAAATTCAATGCCGAAAATATCAAACCGCGTGACTTGCATGAAACTTATCTTGTACCTTTCGAAGCATTAGTAAAAGAAGCAAAAGTAAAGGAGGTAATGTGTGCCTACAACCGTTTGGAAGGCAATCCGTGTTGCGGAAGTGACCGCCTGCTGATGCAAATTCTCCGTCAGGAATGGGGATATGAAGGTATTGTACTCTCAGACTGTGGCGCCATTGACGATTTCTATCGGGAAAAAGGACATAAAACACATCCGGACGCTGAATCGGCCTCTGCCGCCGCAGTATTAAGCGGTACGGATCTGGAATGTGGTTCTAGTTATAAAGCATTAGTAGAAAGCGCTAAAAAAGGATTAATCAGTGAAAAGGATATTGATGTATCCGTAAAACGATTATTAAAAGCACGCTTTGAATTGGGTGAAATGGACGATCCCAGTAAAGTGGAATGGACTAAAATTCCTTATTCTGTGGTTTGCTCGGCAGAACATGATTCCCTGTCACTAGATATAGCACGCAAATCAATGACGCTGTTACTGAACAAAAATAATATCCTGCCACTGAAACGCGGTGGACAAACCATCGCCGTCATGGGACCTAACGCAAATGACTCTGTGATGCAATGGGGTAATTATAACGGTACTCCCAAACATACGATCACCTTATTGGAAGGTATCCGCTCAGCCATGGGAGAGAATGACAAGCTGATCTATGAACAAGGTTGCAGCTGGGTGGAGCGCTCATTAATCAGAAGCGTTTTCAACCAGTGTACTTCTAAAGAAGGTCCAGGGTTCTCCGCCCGCTATTGGAACAACAAGGAATATGAAGGAAATGCGGCAGCCACCGCACAACTTACCACCCCGTTCCGCCTTTGTACCTCAGGAGCCACCGTATTTGCTCCCGGTGTGAATCTGACCGATTTCTCGGCCATCTATCAAAGTGTGTTTACCCCCCAGGAAACAGGAGAGGTTATTTTCAACTTTTATAGTTGTGGAGCTACACAATTATTGATAAATGGTGAAGAAGTAAAGAAATTCACCAACAAACATGGGGGCAGGGGACAAGCTTACGCCATGCATGCAGAAGCCGGCAAGCCATACGATATAGAAATCCGCTTCCAATACTTTAGTGGAGACGCACAGTTGAATTTTGATCTTGGGTTTAAAGAAGAAGTCAACATTAAGAATACGGTAGCAAAAGTGAAAGATGCTGATATAGTTATATTTGCAGGCGGTATATCTCCAAGTTTGGAAGGAGAGGAGATGGGTGTCAATTTACCGGGATTCCGCAAAGGAGACCGTACTGACATCGAACTTCCGGCTGTTCAGCGTGAATTGATAAAAGCACTCTGTGATGCCGGGAAAAAAGTTATTTTCGTTAATTTTTCCGGATCACCCATTGCCATGGAACCCGAAACCAAATATTGTCAGGCCATTTTACAAGCATGGTATCCGGGACAATCCGGAGGTAAAGCTGCCGCCGAAGTTTTGTTTGGAGATTACAATCCTGCAGGACGACTGCCCGTTACTTTTTACCGGAATATAGCGCAATTGCCTGACTTTGAAGATTATAATATGACAGGACGCACTTACCGTTATTTTAAAGGTGATCCTCTTTTCCCATTCGGTTATGGTTTGAGTTATACCACTTTTAACTATGGTAACATCAAACTGGAGCAAACGATTAAAGTAGGGGAAACTGCCAAAATTATTGTTCCTGTAACCAATACCGGTAATCGTGACGGGGAAGAAGTAGTACAGGTATATCTGAAAAAACAAGAAGATACGGAAGGACCGGCTAAAACACTGCGTGCTTTCAAACGTGTACAAATTCCTGCAGGAAAAACAGTCAATGTAGAATTAGAGTTAACACCCAAACAATTGGAATGGTGGGACGCGCAGACAAATACCATGCGCACCATAGCCGGAAACTTCGATATAATGGTAGGGGGTAATTCTAAAGATGCTGAATTACAAGTAAAGACGCTGACACTGCAATAATAACTCCGAATAAAATAAATCAAGTCTGCGGCATTTTTGTTTTAAATATAGAATTTGACAAAAATGCCGCACTTGATAAAATAAAACATCAGAATAACTCAATCTGCTTATCTGCCTTTATTTGTTGCACAAAATAGTTGTCATGACTCACCACCAACAAAGTGCCTTGATAATCCTTCAAAGTTTCGGTCAAGATCTCCATACTCAGAATATCAATATTATTAGTAGGTTCATCCACAATAAAAACATCGGGGGCCTGTGCACTCACCATAAGACAACAGAGAGAAAGTTTCATCTTCTCACCTCCACTCAGATAGCTACACTTCTTGTTCCATGTGGAAACAGGAAACAAAAAACGGTTGAGAATCGTTCTCAATTCATTATCATACAATTCACTATTGAATAAAGCAAGTTGTTCTAATACCGACAAATCATTACGAATTATAGAATATTCCTGATCAAGATAAACGTACGTCAGCCCTTCTGCCTGTATCAAAGAACCTTGAGTAGGAGCAAGACTTCCGGTTATCAACCTCAATAAAGTTGTTTTACCACTACCATTACTTCCTTTCAAATGAATACGGTCACCACTTTTGATGGTAAACTCAAGAGGAGAAGACCACAAAGGATTTTCTCCATACGAATAATTCACACTTGAAGCTACGATAAGTATTTTACCGATATGCAAAGAAGATGAATTGAAATTTACTTTCATCGTCTTCATATCAGGTAAAGCTTTACGCAGTTCTACTGTTTCTCCTGCCAAAACACGGATCTTATCAGCATGAACATCTCCTAAACGGACAGCACTTTTCTCAGCCTGATCCCTGAATGTATGCATTGCCATCTTTCCGACTCCTTTCTTCACATTTTGTTTTTTACCTCGCACATCATGCTTTTGTTGACGCTCCATTACCTCACGTGCCTGCTTCCGGGCTTTTTGTAATTGCTTTTCATTCTCCTCCAACCGGGTTTGCAGAGCTTCTACAGCCAATTTCTTCTGTTCTTTATAGAAATCGTAATTTCCAGCATAATAAGTGACACCTTTTGCAGTAAGCTCATAGGTAGAAGAAAGTAAATTGAGTAATGTCCGGTCATGGCTGACAACCAGTATCCCTGCTGCAGCAGTAGTTATAAAACGGTACAGCCGGATACGGCTTTCGTCATCCAAATGATTGGTAGGCTCATCCATCAAGATAAAAGCAGGAGAGTATATAGTAATTCCTGCTAGAAAAACTTTTGTTTTCTCACCGCCACTCAACAAATGCATGGGATAGGAAAGAGGTACTCCTACCAACCCCCATTCATTCAAAGCAGCAACCGCTTTCTCTTCTATTTTCCAGTCATCCGCCAAAGCCGTAAAATGCTCTATCGAAGCATCTCCCTGTAAAATGGCATGAAGTGCATATAACTTTCTTTCTATTCCCAATGCCCCGGCTACTGTCAAATGATTAAACTGACCAAAATGCTGTGGAATAGAATAGGGGATATCCGGACATATAATTTGTCCTTCAGAAGGTAATAGCTCTTTAGTTATCAATCGCATCAAGGTAGATTTTCCCGAACCGTTGTTTCCGATGAGGGCTACTTTTTGCCCTTTACTGATAGTAAAACTGACATTACTGAAAAGCACATCTTTATCCGGATGCATGTAAGTAATGGACTGTACATGTATACACATACTCTTTCTAAGAATTTTAAATATGAATACTGAAAAGTTCGTAGTTGGAATAAGAAGACAACTATTGCGCAACAAACGAAATTATTTCGCCTGCTGTTCCAACGTAAAAACAAATAGTTGTATGGAAATGAATGTTTTAAATTCTCATCGGAATATTTTTAAATTTGCGAGGCAAAGATAGCAGGTTTA
>VOFH01003675.1_pt1 | contig 18178 bp, 28 predicted proteins | sample 5384091 | NCBI WGS metagenome assembly VOFH01 (sample SAMN12384727, study PRJNA508395) | human gut metagenome | isolation source: healthy gut G | host: Homo sapiens
ATATCAAACCTCTTTTTCTTTCTTGTCGTTTCTTGATTTTCCATTGTAACACCTTCTAAAATCACAAAAAAGCGATAGAAACTAGCTTAAAGATAATCCCTGAACTTGGGAGATTTGCTAGTTTTTGATATTCAATTTAAACTGCCATGAAACAATTCATCGTGCCCACCGGTTCGAACTAAACGGATCACTGGATTAGTCTTATGGGGGCATATAAATGACAGAATATCCACTTTCCGTCTAATAAATGAAACTCATAGTGTCCATTATAATTACCGCCCCGATTTTTAGCACATGTGGTTGATATTCTGATTAACGATACCATTTATTTGAAGCTGTTCTAAAGGCTTGCATTAAATCATTGATTAGCTCAGGGTGTACCCGTTTTAAGTTGGCGATAATCTTTTTTTTGAATTGTGGCTCAGGTTTAAGTTTATACATATTAGTTATCCAAAATCTTTAGATCTTGTGTATTATCAAATTCTGGGACATCATCTGGAATAATCCCCAACTCTTTAGCCTCTGCCGCCACTAAGGCACGTCTAGTTTCCTCTGTCGGTTCGTCTGTTTCAGTCAGAACTTCAAACGGAATCTTCTTTTGGAGTATTAACTGTCTTGCCGCCATGTTAAAGTAAGCATTAATACTTAAACCGGTAACACTTAATTCTTTTTGTCAATTTTTCTTTAAGCTCATTATCAAGACGAATAGTTGTTGCACTCGTTGCCATGTTTCTCCCCGCCTTTCTTTATTTAGCACCATTATAACATACAAACGATGTCAAAAACAATAAAAACAAGCATTGCATATCACACCATGCTATGATATGCTTGGGTTGTAAATAAGGAGGCGTACTATGAAAATAATTACTTTTGCTGCTATTAAAGGAGGAGTCGGCAAAACAACATTAACTTTTAATTACGGTGAATGGCTGTCTAGTAAAGGCCATAATGTTTTTTTGATTGATAGCGACCACCAATGCAGTTTAACCCAAACCTATGATATTTATAAAGATCATGGCACCCTAGCTAATATTTTTTACAAAAGATAGTGAAAAAGTAGAAATTATTGAGTTGCACAAAAACTTATCATTATCCCTGCTTCTATGCAGTTGGACACTATCAATAACGATCTTTCAAACAAGAGCCAATAAAGAGTTGTTAATGTACATGTGGTTCTCCGACAATTATGACGAACTGAAGAAGTTTGATTATGTACTAATAGATACACACCGGATTTTTCAACGATTACACAAAATATGATTGTAATTTCAGATCTTGTTTTTAGTCCGATTGAGCCAAGCGAATATGGGTTTATTTCTAAAAAGTAACTTGGAATTACGAATGGAACAATTAAAGCAAGATGTGATTAATGTTGAAAGTCGTCAAAGCTTTGTCACAGCGAGATTGAAATTTATTGGGAATCGAATAAAACACAACACCAAATCTTCACATGAATTTGTAGAACAAATGGAAAAAGATCCTCGAACTATTGCACTAGTCCCCGAAAGAGAAATATTCAATAAAACAACTCTTAATCATGAACCACTGATCAAGATGGAAGAAGAAAAATAATTCAACTCCAAAATCAAGAAAATTTTTTGAGAATATTGACAATATCTTTGCTACTTTTACTAGCCAATGATCATAATATATGATGATATATGATCATACATCATGCTATACTATGATATGATATAAAAAATAGAAAGGATTAATATTATGGCATTTGAAGATAAAATGGATCAACTAAGAAGCAGTCTAAACAGTAACCCAGTAACCAATGAAAGACCTGCACCTAGAGTTTCAAAGTCCTATACCTTAAAAAACAGGATATTGCTAATGAATTGGCTAAACGTGCTAAAGGAAAAGAGCTAACTGCTTCTAGATATTTAGAACGGCTGTTGAAAAAAGAGTTTAATTTGTAATTTAGGTTTTTAGAAAGAAGGCATTATTATGGGAGGCCAAACAAATGTTATATTTTTTGTTGCTTGTATTGTAGTTTTTTAGGTGGAGCCCGCCATCAAGATGGTTAAAACTCATTGAGTAGATGATCGTTCTTTTTAGGCGATAGCTCTTCCCACTACAATGCTGGTTAAAAATTCTATTTGAAAATGGAGAGGTACTTGCCGTTCAGTAATTAGTATATTGCAAATAGTATCCTTGTTTACCGCTTATTTCTGCGACCTCGTTATGCTCTTAATGTTTAGTGCTTTTGATATTAATGCCGCTAAGTATCTTAATGTATTCATACTATTTGAATATTTACTAGTGTCTTCTATCACTTATTGGTCCCAACCCCTCGCTGGCAAGGAATACAAGACCAAATAAAGTTGCCGGTTAGGAAGTACTATGCTAAACTAAAACCAATTTAACAACCGAATAAAAGAGATCAAGCTAAACCAAAAAGTCCCCCAATTCACGAGGAATCAGGGACTTTCGGTTTAACAAGTAATATCAGCCAGCTACTTAGGTTCAGACGATTTTAACTTGCAGGTCTAAATCGTCTGAACATTGCTCTTAATTTGTAGGTTAATTATACCGCAAACCAGTCGAAAGGACAAGTTAAGGATAGTTAAAAACAAAATTGAAGTCAATGGACTAAGTAGCTAACTGGAGCTATTTAGTCCATTTTTTTGTTGTTAGAAATTAAAAAAGTTGCCGAATGGGCAACCAAAAAATAGACACATGCTGGTAAATTACAAAGCCTCAAGGCTAAATGAATGCTTTGTAATTTAGTTAAAGCATATCAGATTTGTATTTTAAAACAAGTCAGATGTTTTAGCAACTCTCTTTTGAGGCAGCGTGTGTCAGTCAAGAAAGGGAGTTTTTATTATGACAAAATCAACAAATTTTAATTACTATGAAGCCGATAACGTATATGGAGCCTTATTTTTCCAGTTTCCTAAGGTATTAATGTATGGCGAGCAATACAAGCATTTAAGCAGTGACGCTAAATTGGCTTATATGGTACTGAAAGACCGGCTCGAGTACTCTTTGCGCAACAACTGGGTTGATGAAGAAGGACACGTCTATTTTACTTTTACCAATCAAGAACTCGAAAATTTATTTAATTGCCATAATCAAAAGTCGTCAAAATAAAAAAGAACTCGAAACCGCTCATTTGCTGATGCAAAAACAACTGGGTTTTAACCCAAAAAAAAAAGAATGAACCGAATCGTTTATACCTTTCCAAGCTCGATGTGAAAGCAACCGATGTCTATTTACGCGGTGAAGATAGCCCAAAAAGTGTCTCAAACCCTTGATACAAGCGGAAATGTGAAAATCACACTTCCGCATAAGTCCGCTGACGAGACCGCTCAAACTCTTGATACAAGCGGAAATGTGAAAATCACACACAATCTATATAAAGACTTTAAAAACATAGATACTAATAGATACGATATAGATACTCAAAAGTTGGACTTTTCCACAGCCAATTTTTCACCAGCTGAAATTGAAGCCCAAAATCGGGATTTAGTAAAACATGCTGATGAGTTCTTAACTGACGAAGATAATGGGTTGCCGGTCTTCTTAAACGCCAAATATGCTGTTGAAAAAGAACATAAAGATTTAGGCGTATGGATTCTATTAGATGACCCTGATCTAAAAAAAATGATGACCAAAACATTAAGACGCTATTTTAATGCCCTAAGAAGCGATGAGAAACATATCAGGAATGTTGAGAACTACCTGTATGGCACCATGCAAAACCTATTTGGTGTTTGGTGGAACCAACAAGCAGCTAAAGACTATGCGGCCAAACACCCCGAAGAAGAAAAATCGGCCGACAACGATAACAGTGGGTTGTACTACTAGTCCTAAAAGGCTACAAAATCCTTTCTAAGCGATTTTAAGATTTACTAACCATTTATACTTAAGTTAGATTTAAATGGCTTAAACAGAAGAATAGGGGCTTTTAAATGAGTGCCAGAGCTAACCAGCTCAAAAGTTCAGCCTTTAGATCAACGCCAAGCTCAGGTGATTTGAGGCCAGGGCTTTATCTATTGATAAGGTACTCAAAAGGTAGTATAACGGTAGTAGCAAAAAAGAGGAGATGAGACAATCATGGCAGTTAAGGAAAAGAAACGCGTACAAGTCAAGATTGACAAAGAATTGGCAGATAATACCGAAGCCGTTTTAAGCCAGTTAGGCCTAAACCCAACTACCGCGATCAATATGTTTTATAAGCGGATCGTAGCTGACGCAGCATTACCGTTTAAACCAGCCCTGAGCGAAGCCGAAAAAGAGCTAATTTACGCTTTTTAAAGGCGACCAAAGAGACACCAGTCACCGAATTAAAAGGCGCTAAAGAAGTCGCTGATTGGCTCAACGATCCAGATGAAGACTAATGGCTTATCAGATTAAATAAATTAATAACTTGGGAGTGTGATGAACATGAAAGATACAATCACAATTAATGACTTTTTGAAATTGCCAAAGAAACTGATTTAAAAGATTTACTTGATAAGTCATTACATGAGCCAGATCCAGAAAAGCGCAAAGTATAAGACGCTTTATATACCTACTTTTTAGATAAAAGGCAAGATGAGGTTATTAAGCGAAAGGACTTTGTCCGTTGATAGATAAACCCCAATATATAATTGTTGCTGGTATTAACGGAGCAGGGAAAAGTACGCTATACGATACATTTCCCAGCTTGTTTGACAAAACAAAACGGATTAACGCTGATGAACTTTTAAGACAAATGGGTGGCGATTGGCATAAAGATAGTGACAACTTAAAAGCCATGAAAGAAGAAATCAAACAACTACACTATGCTTTAGATCACCAGCAAAGTATTCACGTAGAAACAACACTAGCAGGTAGAGGCAAAGCTCAACTCAATTTGATTGATAAAGCGCATGAAAATGGCTTTGAAGTGACTTTTTATTGTATGTTGCCCTACGAGATGAAAATTTAGCTATTAAGAGAGTAGAGGATCGGGTACAAAAGGGTGGACATGGTGTGCCATCAGAAATAATCAAAAAACGTTACCGGCAATCAAATCATAATTTATCAGCGGTTTGCGTTTTAAAAGTGATAATGTTTTTATTTACGATAATAGTGAAAAATTTGTTACTGTTTATAAAAGAGAAAAAGGACAAATAATCAAAAATGATTTGATCCATTTCCCTTGGATAAATCAAAATATTAATTGTTCAGAAGTTGTGCAAAAACAGTTAAAAAATTTTGTAGATCATACCCCAGAAGTTAAGCTAAAAATAATCCCTGAAAATAAAAACGATCGGCCTAGTTATTAGGTTGATCGTTTTTGAATTTTTGGTTTATGCGCATTAACGTAATTAGCAAATATTTTTAAAAGTTCTTCGGTTTGTTCGACTGAGAGGTTATTAGCTTGAAAGTATTTTTCGAGCAAAGCCCCTTTTGAATTAATCGGCGAGAACGAGCCTTTGCGGGCTTGCCGATTTTCATAGTATTTAGATTGCCGTAATTTAAAATCTTCCCGCTCAATTTTTGTTTTAAACGCGCTTGCTGCTCGACTAGTTTTTCATATTGATTAGACATGGAATTTCCCCATCTCGTATGGCTAATGATCTACGGATTTTACCTTTAAAAATTCAGAAAATTGCTGGGCTAAAAGTTTAATCTGATCGTTAGACAAATTAGCATAATCTAAATTGGCTTGACTGATGATTTGTTTACCTAGCCGTTGTTCAATCTTATTTTTTTCGTCCTTAATTTTTTGATTAAGGGCTTTTAATTTAGCTTCTTGTTTTCTAAGTTACTTTGAGACATGAGGATTCCTCCAATTGTTTTACAAATAATCACGGTCACTATATCACAATTAAAACGCCAAGTCAAAGGATAAAAGTTGAAATAGCGAAGCGGAGGGCATACACTAAAAGTGGAGTTAAGGGAATCAGCAGACCGAGTGAAACGAGGTCAATGCACTTACACACAACAACTAAAGTTGGTTGTGTTATTGTGCTAAACCCTTGTATCAGAAGTCGCCGTTGGCGACAACAAAAGCAACCCATAAACCCAAAGAAGGATGGTGACCGACATGGCAATTTTTCACATGAGTTTCAGTAATATTAGTGCTGGTAAAGGACGAAGTGCGATTGCCAGTGCCGCTTATCGAAGTGGTAAAAAGCTATTCGATCAAAAAAGAAGGGCGAAGCTATTTTTTATGCCCGCCCGGTTATGCCAGAAAGCTTTATTTTAACCCCAAAAATGCACCAGAATGGGCCAGTGATCGAGAGCGGTTGTGGAATGAAGTCGAAAGAAAAGATCGCAGAGCAAATTCACGCTATGCAAAAAGAGTTTAACGTGGCTTTACCAGTTGAATTAAGTGAAGATGAACAGAAAGAATTATTGACAAAATATGTACAAGAAAATTTTGTTGATGAGGGTATGGTTGCCGACGTAGCAATTCATAGAGATCACCCAGATAATCCGCACGCTCATGTTATGCTAACTAATCGTCCATTTAATCCAGACGGAACATGGGGATTGAAAAGTAAAAGGGAAAATATATTAGATGAAAATGGGAACAAGACTTATACAGGAAATAGTCGTTTTCCAAGATCAAGAAAGGTGTGGCTAGTTGATTGGGATAAAAAAAAAAAATTAATCAATGGCGGCACAATTGGGCGGTTAGTGTAAATCAAGTTTTAGAGCAAAAAATATTCCGGATCGGATCAGTGAAAAATCCTTTATCGAGCAGGGAATAGATGATACCCCAATGCAACATGAGGGAATCAATAGCGAGCGGTATGAAAGAAAAGAATTTAACCAACAAGTAAAGAACTATCGCAAGGCCAAAGCCAGTTATAAAAATAACCAAGAAAAAGTAATTAATCGAGGTCATTTAGATAGTCTAAGCAAACACTTCTCGTTTAATGAAAAACGGTGGTCAATGAGTTAAGTCATGAACTGAAAACTTATATCAGTTTGGAGAGCCTAGATGATAAACGGCGCATGCTATTTAATTGGAAAAACAGCACCTTAATTAAACATGCGGTTGGTGAAGATGTGACTAAACAATTATTGACAATTAACCAACAAGAAAGCTCACTCAAAAAAGCAGATGAGCTCTTAAATAAAGTGGTTGATCGCACGACGAAAAAACTTTATCCAGAGCTTAATTTTGAACAGACCACGCAAGCTGAAAGACGAGAATTAATTAAAGGAAACCGATAGCGAACAAACGATTTTCAAAGGCAGTGAATTAAACGAACGTTTAATGAACATTCGTGATGATTTATTGACCCGACAATTATTGACCTTTACCAAGCGGCCATATACCAGCTGGCAGTTATTAATGCAACAAGAAAAGGAAGTCAAAATCGAGCTTAAATATACGCTGATGATTCATGACGATAGCTTAGAAAGTCTAGAACACGCTGATCAAGGTCTACTAGAAAAGTATTCACCAACCGAGCAGCAAAAAGATTACTCGCGCAGTCAAAGATTTACGAACAATCATGGCTGTGAAGCAAGTTATTCAAACCCAATACCAGGAAGTTTTAAGAAGAGCCTTTCCTAACGGCGATTTTAATGAATTACCAATGATTAAACAGGAACAGGCCTATACAGCAGTGATGTACTATGATCCAGCTTTAAAACCATGTAAGGTTGAAACAATCGCACAGTGGCAGGAAAATCCACCAAGGGTATTCAATACCCAAGAGCATCTGCAAGGACTAGCTTATCTATCGGGACAGCTGAGCTTAGATCAGTTAGAAAATCATCACCTACAACGGGTTTTAAAGCATGATGGCACTAAACAACTCTTTTTGGGTGAATGCAAAGTCGATCCAACGATTAAGAACAGTCAGATCGAGAAAATCCAAAAGCAGTTAAAAGAGCAACAGGCCAAGGACGACCAGTATAGAAAAGTAAATATGGGACATTATCAACCGCTAAATTACAAGCCAGTTAGTCCAAGCTACTACTTAAAGACAGCCTTTAGTAACGCAATCATGACCGCCCTATATGCCCATGATGAAGATTACGAACGACAAAAACAGGCACGCGGCTTAAAAGAGACCGAGTGGGAAATGACGAAAAAGCAGCGGCAACACCAAACCCGGAACCGGCATGAAGATGGGGGTATGCACTTGTAATTTAAATGGGCAGATTGCAAGAAATAACTTGAACGAATTTAGTGACGTAGATTAAGCAAGAAGAGCTCGATTGGTGTATGCCAATTAAGACATTTAAGTGGCTGTGAATTCAAATACCAATTAATTTGAACCAATTGGTGATCACTTAGTTCTTTAATGGCTTGACCTTTGGGAATAAAGCGTCGTAAAACTCGGTTACCGCTATCTGCCCATCTTCGACGTGTCACAAACTAGCGGTGAGCCAGTGTTAAGTGCCAAGGATTTTGTCAAAGAAAATTTAGCCGATCATCAGAATGTAACGAGCTTGTATAACGCGTTCAAAGATTATTTAAACCAGCAAACCGACCTTAAAGTCAGTGAAGTGCCTTTAGAGACGCTAAATGGGGCTAAGGGTATTTTCAAACCCAGCACTAATGAAAATCGTCATTGGTGGCGATGAGCCCGATAATGCTTTAAAATTGAAGACGTTATATCATGAATATGCGCATAGCCAGCTACACGGATTAAAATCAGCCTTTAAAGATCGGCCACGAGCCTATCAGGAAACCCAAGCCGAAGCTGTCGCATATGTCGCTATGCAAAATATTGGGGTTGATACGGGCAATTACTCCCTCGGTTATGTAGCTACCTGGGCCAAAGATAAAGCCGTGATCCATAGTGCTTTAAGTGAGATCCAGCAAGTGAGCAACAAAGTGATTGAGCTTAGCGACGGGTTAACCAAACAATTAGGCTTACAAGAAGCCCGAAAAGAGCCTGAGCATGATCTAAAAAGTTATCAGCCCATGATCTTAATAAGTCCTATCAAGGCTTGCAACAACAAGTTCAGCAAGCAAGGAACCCACAACAAAAATCAGAACTAAAAAATAAACTAAATGATATACACCATGAAATCAGTAATCGAACACAAAACAGCTGCAAGCATTTAGTGACCCCGAAATTCGGACACGGATTTCGGGGGTTTTACTATGTCTAAATTAACTAAAAAGATAAATTGAATATTTATAAAGAATGGACTATTGAAAATAAAAAAGATCGACATATTTAAGTAAAAAGTATGGAATAGGCTCAGTTAGTATTAAGTACTTAGTTTCACTCATTCATAGGCATGGAATGGATATATTAGATAAGCCCCATACTTATTATTCAGCCCAATTTAAGCTAGAAGCTATCAATCGGGTTTTAGTCAATCATGAAGCTGCTTACTCTGTATCTTTAGAATTGGGCTTGAAAAGTCAAGGGATGCTTATTAACTGGATTCGCTCTTATAAAGAAAACGGGTATAATGTCGTTATCAAGAGGAAAGGACGACGAACCCGTGAACAAAGAGCTAGAGAAATTGAAGAAAGAAAACGAAGAATTGCGTCACCAGAATTTAAAGCTTACTGTCGAGAATGCATTTATAAAAAAATTGGATGCCTTGGTTCAAAAGAAAAAACCAACCAAAACAGAAATAGCACAAGCTGTTAGAGAATTAAGGCTAGAACTTGGGTTGGGTGTTAAAACTATCTTGTCGATTTTAAGTGATCCGAATAATGCTTTACCTAGCTTATCCAGAAGCAATTATTACAATATTTTAAAGCGCGAAGATCAAGATGAGATAAAGCACCACAGTCTAATTAAACGAATTAAAGAAATATTCTTTGAACTTAAAGATAGATACACTGCTCCAGGTTATCGAACAATAACTGATCACTTACATAGTGAAGGCTTTATAATCAATCGAAAAACAGTCTATCGTTTAATGCGTAAACTTAATTTGATTGGATATCGTATGAAACGTAGAAGACGCTACAACAGCTTTGAGGGTGAAATTGAAGGAAGAATTAAACCTAACTTAATTAAACGCAACTTCTTTGCTATTAGACCAAATATGAAGTGGTACACGGATATTACTGAATTCAACTTAAGAGGACAAAAGCTTTATCTATCGCCTATTATCGATGGCTGTGGGAGAGATATTGTCGCTTATAATATCTCTCGTCGTCCCAACTTGCAGCAGGTACTGACTATGCTTGATGATGCATTTAAAGTTAATGATTCATTGAATGGATTAGTATTTCATTCAGATCGTGGCTGGCAATATCAACATAAGACTTATCAATATGAACTTGCAAGACGTGGCATTGAACAAAGTATGTCTAGGAAAGGCTGTTCTCCAGACGATGGGCTTATGGAAGGCTTCTTTGGCATACTTAAAAAGAGATGTTTTATGGCAAAGAATCAAACTATGCCAATCTGAATGAATTAGAACAAGCGATTAAAGATTATATTCACTTTTATAATTACGAAAGAACAAAGAGTAAACTAAAGGACTGACTCCGATTCAATATCGGAATCAATCCTTAGTTGCATAATATTAATAAAGTGTCCAATTTTTGTGGGTCACTACAGCTATAGCGGCTATTTTTATGTAATATTTAATTATTAGCAACTAATGAACGATAAAAGTTAGCTTTAGTTTGACGGTAGTAAGGGGAGTAATCAAATGAATCCAATACCGCAAGTGATTAAACCAAGTAGGCCCCAACCAATGAAACTTAAGTCTAAGACGAATAAGTCCATCTTGTGTCCATCCATTAACTTACGACTTTCGGTAATAGCTTCAGTTGCTCCGATATCAGTTTGGTCAGCTGAAAATTTATCTTTCAAAATATATGGAGTCATTGCGTAGGAGTAACCCTTAATGAAGCCAGGAATAATGAATAAAATGGTCCATAAACTAACAAATAAGTTAGTCATAAACAGAGTAAACAAACTGTTTTTAAAGCGACCATTGCTATAAGCGCTAAATATACCAGAATACCAAGGCTCCATCTTGCCTGTTTCAACAAAGTCTAAGATTGTGTAGGCAACTCCCCATAAAATTAAGCCGGTAATCAAGCCTACAATAATTTCTGAAAAGGTTATAGGCTGGCTTATATCCTTGAATTAAGTTGTCTTTATTAAAGCGTAGAACAGTATAAGTAAAATCTTTTCCAGTCCAGATCCAGCGGTTAAGATCCATAATAACTGCGTTAACTAACCAAGCAAAGATAGTTAGGCAAATAGCCCAGCCCCAATTGCCACGTAGTTGATCTTTTGCAGCTTGTTTCAATTGTGCACGTGTCATAGTATTACTTCCTCTAACAATATATTAATTTCTGATCATTATAATCTTACCACTAATCTTTAAGTAATTTGAAAAACTAAATTCTGCCGTCTTCTGCTATAATCAAAATTACTAACTTAAATAGAAGAAGGGTTGCTACTTGAAATATAAACAATTAATTTTTGACGTTGATGATACTCTGATCGACTTTGCGGCTACGGAAGATTCATCTTTGCATGCGCTATTTAAATCACATAAGCTGCCTCTTTCTTCTGATTTGCAGAAGCAATATCATACCTATAATCAAGGGCTTTGGCGTAGACTTGAGCTTGGTGAGATTACGTATGATGAGCTAAGTGAGATGACTTTTCATGATTTCATTAAAGAGAATTTTAATTTAGATGTAGATGGTAATGAATGGATGAATGAATACCGTTCTTACTTTGGCGAAGCACACCAGTTATTACCGGGTGTGGAAGACACGCTTAAGTTTGCTAGAAGCAGGGATACAAGTTAACTGTATTAAGTAACGGTGAAAAGTTTATGCAGCGCCACCGCTTAGAGTTAGCAGGAATTAAGGATTATTTTGATTTGATTGTAACGTCTGAAGAAGCTCATTACTCTAAGCCAAATCCACATGCTTTTGATTATTTCTTCAGTAGAACTGAAATTGGTCCAAATGAAACCTTATTCTTCGGGGATGGTTTACAGTCAGATATTTTAGGTGCTGAAAAGTACGGCTTTGACAGCATTTGGTATAACCATCGTCATAGAAAGGATACAATTGGTCTTCATCCCTTATTTGAAGTCGAAACATATCCTGAATTTGTTAAAATAATGCAGAACGATTTTTCAAAAGCATATTAAAAGGAGTGCCTAGAGCACTCCTTTTGTGTTATACACTATTCTTTTTCAAAGCCAACCATTAAACCGCCATCTTCAGCATAGAAACTGCAGAGGGCACCACATTCGCCGATCGTTACTTTAGCATCTGGGAAGTTATCTAAGATAATCTCTTTCATGCTTAGGGCAGAGCCTTCATTTTGAACGTGATCAATTTGAACACGGCCACCTTTATAGCCGGCTTTGACCATTTCATCTAAGAGTTTTCTTCTAGCTTTCTTAGCACCGCGTGCCTTACCCAAAAGTTCAAATTCACCTTTATTGTTGGCAGTTCCGATAACGAAAAGCTTCAATAAACCAGCAATCTTAGCGACTGCTGGTGGGATACGACCATTATTTCCTAGATTAGTTAAGTCTTGCAAGGCAAACATTAAATCAAGCTGGTGTTGGTACTCTTCAGTGGCCTTGACAATTTCTTCAAATGACTTACCCGCATTTGCTAGACTAGCAATTTTCTCAGCCAGTAATCTCAATTGAGGACCAGCTGAGCGAGAATCAAATACTAAGATCTTAGCTTTTGGATTCTTTTCATGATAAATCTTAGCTGCTTGAGTAGCTGAATTATAACTACCGGAAAGGGCGCTAGTTAAAGTAATTACAAAGATCTCGTCGCTACCTTCAAAAGACTTAAGCCAGTCGTTTACATTGGGACAAGCAGAAGTAGACTTGCTCTTAGTGTGTTTTAGAGTATGAAGAAACTTGTCTAAATCAATATCAGGCGTATCCATCCAAAGCTTGCCATCAACGTGAAGCGATAAAGGAACTGTAATGTGCTCAATTCCGTCAATTTGATCAGCTGTGATATTCGCAGTTGAATCTGTGATAATTTTTATTGGCATATAGATTACCTCGAATTAAATATATTAACCTATTTTCTTTCAGTCTAGAGAAGATAGATAGTAAAGTCAAAGAAAATGCTAGCAAAAAAGACAGCACTGAAGCTGTCTTGATTAACGTGAAAATACTAGGCCAAGGAGACCGCCAAGTGCGATTAATGCTAAAAGCGGTAGTACTAGATAAGAAACGAAGGCAAATAGCAAGCCAACGATGATTAGGAAACCAACGATTTTTAGCATGCCAATTCCTAGTTTCCAGAAAAGCCAAATGATTAATAAGGCTAATAAAATTGAAAACATATTCTAAACCTTCTTATAGAAAATTAAACTATATTTTGATATTAATCATATTACGAAATTGAGAGAAAGTGTAGATAAGTTTTTATTAAGAATAGGAGATAGTAAAATATACTAAATAAACCGCTTTCATATTTTGCAAAAAACGTGATATATTAATGGTGTGAAATAGCTCAAAGTAGAAGTCACGATTAAGATTGTTAGAAGTTATATTTTTTATTAATTAAGTAGACGATACTCTAGCTATTGCAATTCATAAATATAATTCATAAGTCAAAAAGGAAGTTCTCTTTTGAACTTCCTTTTTTTGCTGTAATGCTTGCTATAATAATACTAAAAGTACTATCTATATTTTTTGGAAAATAAACTAATGAAAAAAGTAACAATAGGAATTTTAGCTCACGTTGATGCAGGCAAGACTACTTTGTCAGAAGGCTTGCTTTATCAAAGTGGCACGTTAAGAAAAATTAGGTGCAGTTGATAAGGGAACTGCATATTTAGACAATGATAATTTAGAAAAGAAACGTGGAATTACGATCTTTTCTCATATGGCGCGCATTAAAAATGAAAATAGCGAGTTGCTCCTCTTAGATACTCCCGGCCACATTGACTTTGCCCAGGAAATGGAAGAGACGCTTGGCGTATTAGACTATGCAATTTTAGTTGTGTCGGCTAGTGAAGGCGTAACTGCCTATACACAGACGCTTTGGAACTTATTAAAAAGTCACAAGATTCCAACTTTTATTTTTGTTAATAAGATGGACACGTTAAAGGCTAATAAGGGTAAGGTTCTTCAGGATTTAAGTACTCTCGATGACAACTGTGTTGAGTTTGGGGGTGAAGATTCTGAGTTTTATGAAAAAAATTGCTACCGCAGATGAGGCAATTTTAGAAGAATATCTAGAATCGGGTCAGATAAAAAGACGAAGAAATCAAAGATTTGATCTTTCAAAGAAGAATTTTCCCAGTGTATTTTGGTGCAGCTTTAAAATTAAAAGGCGTAGCTGAATTTTTACAGGGACTAGATAAGTGGACTAAGAAAATAGAGTATCCTGAGAAATTTGCTAGTCGTATTTTTAAGATTTCTCACGATGAGAAAGGCGAACGCTTAACTTGGCTTAAAGTTACTGGTGGTGAATTAAGAGCCAAGACTGAGCTAATGCCTGATGAAAAGGTTAATGAAATTCGTCTCTATAACGGTACTAAATATCAAGTAGTTCCTAGTGCTCAAGCTGGCGAAATTGCTGCTATTAGTGGCCTGAAAACTACCTATCCTGGTCAAGGCTTAGGCTTTGAAAGAGATCAAACGAACTTTACAATGCAGCCAGTTCTAACTTATGCAGTTCAGACTGTACCGGATAAGATGCATGCGACGCTAACAGCTCTAAGACAGCTAGAAGATGAAAATCCGCAATTGCATGTTAAGTGGGACAAGCAAGCAGAAGAGATTAGCATTGATGTGATGGGAAAGATTCAGTTAGAAATTCTCCAGCAGATTTTGCACGATCGCTTTGGCTTAAAAGCTGAATTTGCTCAAGGCAAAATTCTTTATCAAGAAAGCATTAAAGATTCAGTTGAAGGAGTAGGACATTTTGAACCTTTAAGACACTATGCGGAAGTTCACTTATTGTTAAAACCTGGTAAGTTAGGCAGCGGCTTAGTTTTCAAAAATGAGTGTAGTCTAGAAGTGCTGCCTAAGAAGTGGCAAGACCAAGTAATGGATAGTCTAGCAAATAAAGAGCATCTAGGTGTTTTAACCGGTTCTCCTCTAACTGATATGGAAATTACACTAGTTGGCGGTCGCGGTAGCAATGTACACACAGTGGGTGGTGACTTTAGAGAGGCAACCTATCGTGCGCTGCGACAAGGTTTAATGGAATTAAAAGCACAAAATCAAGTATCTTTACTTGAGCCTTGGTATCAATTTACTTTAAGGATCAATCGGGAACAGGTTGGTCGTGCAATTAATGATATCGAGAAAAAAGGCGGGAAATTTGAAATCGGAGAAAGCGATCATGATGTCGTGACGATTACTGGTCAAGCGCCAGTAGCACAGATGCAAGATTATGCAACTGAAGTTAGGAACTACACGCACGGCAGTGGTCAACTTGAGTGCTTATTTGCAGGCTATCGGAAATGTAAAAATAGTGCTGAAGTAATTGAGTCAATTAATTATGATCCTGTTTCTGACATTTACAACACCCCTAATTCTGTTTTTTGCTCTCATGGCGCAGGTCATACTGTTGTTTGGAATGAAGTGCCAGATTATGCTCAATATCCGTATTTACAATCTTAAGATTGCTTACGATCGACTAAAAGATAGACAAAATTATTTCAAGTAATTCTTTTTTCGCAAAAGCAAAGCTGAAATAATGGCTAAGGCAGCTCAAATAAGATTACCCATAAAATCCAAATTCATTATCCTTACCTGGCAATCCGCCAACATTCATCCCCCAGATGCCACTAATTAAAGCCGGAATTGAGATAATTAGAGCAATTGAATCAAGATATTTCATCAAATTGTTTAAATGATTATCCATCATTGCCGAGAAAAGTCCATTAATTGATTCTAAAAGATCGCGGTAAACTTTTATTTTTTTAGTAATCCGGCGCTGAGAAAGTAGTAGATCAATGATAAAAATTGAGTTGGCCGAATGCTGCTTTTTAAGAAAGTCAGTTAGAGCTTCAATAGAAGAAGCTTGGTCATCCATTGTGTGATTAAAATAGACCAAAGTTCTGGTTAAGTCCGTTGCTTCTTTCAAAGACTTAGTTTTGGTAGTAGTTCTTGCTGCATGATCTAACTGATCAAGTTGCTGCTTTATTTTAGTTAATTCTTCATTAAAGCAATGATTTTGATAAAGTAGTTGCTTAATTAAAAGATCTTCAACTGATAGTTTAGCAATTGCCTTTTGATTTTCTAAAATAGGTGCTGGCTTTTTTTGTAAAACTAAGATTAGTTGCTGAGAATTGAAGATCGCAATTGTGGGATAAATCGCATCTTCAACTTGAGTTTGACCAGCGTCAAAATTAAAAGGATACGAAAATTCTGGCATTTTCAATTTTACATTTGGGCAAGACGTTAAAATGTGATACTTCAGTAGCGGACGTTTGTTTAGTAAAGACGTGCGCGTCACACCCGATTGTTTTTTTCTATATTGGTTAATTCTTCAGAAGTAGGATTAACTAAAATAACAAGTTTAGCTGATAATAGATTGTCTGATGTTATGTAGCCATTTTTATCATAAACAGTAAGCATAAGAAAACCTCCTGACTATTCTTTTTTAGGGTAAATATATCATAGAAGGCACTATAAGTTAGATTTAACGCCTTACAGTTGTTAAAAATGAAAACGATATACGTACAGAAAAATTAATTTATAATTAATGTACATAGCAAGTTATTAAGGAAATATTAAGCTTGTCGTTTTGGAGATGCCATAGTATCTTTATCGACTAGTGCTTGATATGATTAGGTTAATCAGTCATGAGGATTGAAGATAGCTAGCTAAAACAATCTTTTATGTGTTTTAGGAAAGGATACCTAATTATGATGAAAGATAAACATGGAATTAAAGACAAAGTAGCAGGTAAATTTAAAGAAGTAGAAGGAAAAGTCACTGGCGATAAGGCTCGTGAATTAGAAGGAAAAGCTCAACAAGCTAAAGGAAAAAGTAAAATCTAAGGCTACTAAAAGTAAAAGAAGACTTAGAATAAATTACTACTAAATTAGAAATAGAGGCGATCCCCATGCTTCACTGGATTTGGGTTTTGATTGTCGGAGGCGTAATCGGGTTAATTGCAGGAGCCATTACTCATAAGGGTGGCTCAATGAACTGGATTGCAAATATTATTGCTGGGCTAGTAGGCTCATCTCTAGGCGAGGCCTTGCTTGGTGCCTGGGGTCCGCAAGTAGCGGGAATGGCAATTGTTCCATCACTCTTAGGTGCTATTATTCTAGTTATCTTGGTATCATGGATTATGACGATGCTATTTGGCCCTAGGGCTAGCGAATAAATCATATTTAACACAATTAAATAATCTCTCTCAAAAGAGCAGTCTTAGCAGGCTGCTCTTTTCTATGGTCGGCGTTTTGAGTTTTCATAGTATAATAGATGTGATATAAAAATCTAGGTAAGAAAAGAGATAATAATGCGTTTAATTTCATGGAATATTGATTCGCTAAATGCTGCTTTAACTAGTGATTCAGCACGTGCCAAGCTTACACGTGGCGTTTTAAATACAATTAAAGAAAAAGATCCTGATATTATTGCCATTCAAGAAACTAAATTACGGTCAACTGGTCCGACTAAGAAGCATCAAGAAATTTTGGCCGAAATGTTTCCTGACTATGATTATGTTTGGCGCTCTTCTGAAGAACCTGCACGAAAAGGTTATGCTGGGACAATGTTTTTTATATAAAAATACTTTGACTCCAGAAGTAACTAAGCCAGTAATTGGGGCGCCAGAACCAATGGATCATGAAGGCCGAATTTTAACTTTAGAGTTTGATAACTATTATGTTACCCAAGTTTATACGCCAAATTCTGGAAATGAATTGAAGCGATTAGATGATCGTCAGGTTTGGGATGAAAAAAGTATACAGAGTATTTACAAAAATTAGATCAAATAAAGCCGGTAATTGCTAGCGGTGACTATAACGTTGCTCATACACCAATTGATTTGAAGCATCCAGAAAATAATCATCATAACGCTGGTTTTACCGATGAGGAACGGCAAGACTTTGATAAGTTGCTCAAGCTTGGCTTTACTGATACATTTAGAAAAATTCATGGCAATGTCGAAGGAGTTTATTCTTGGTGGGCTCAAGAGTGAGAACCAGCAAGGCTAATAACTCGGGCTGGAGAATTGACTATTACATCGTGTCTAATAGAATTGCTAATCAGGTAACTAAGTCAGAAATGCTCGATACTGGTGAGCAAAAGATCATTGTCAATTATGTTAGAA
>VOFH01003962.1_pt1 | contig 18109 bp, 30 predicted proteins | sample 5384091 | NCBI WGS metagenome assembly VOFH01 (sample SAMN12384727, study PRJNA508395) | human gut metagenome | isolation source: healthy gut G | host: Homo sapiens
AAAAGTAGAAAGTATACGGTTTTGAAACCTATGAGATGCATAGAGAGTACGAAGGATTTTCGAAGATCAACTAAAATAATTATTCACTAGAGATCTAAGAACATGCGAAACAAAAAGAATCAAACGACCTGTTTGTTACTTTGTCGGACTTCTTGCCTTGGTCTGATGCTGTATTCCTGCTTACAGGACAAGAGCAGATCTGGACTCTGAAACGACAGGAAACATTATTAAAGGTAAAACGTAGGCTGAGCATAGATATGGCACAGGTTGGTACGAAGCTCATCAGACACCTGGTTACTACCCGCTCTGTTGCTACTCATTTCGAGTTAATGACTAAGCTGCATTGGAAGAAGGGCTGCAAAAATCGAAAGGAAAGTTTGAAGTAGTGGAAGTTCCTCTACTGACAAGGGAGGCGCAGTCTTGATGGATAGTGAAACCATGGAAAAATGTAAGGACACAGAGCGCGGAAAGATACAGAAACATATCCCGAATTTGATCATCAGAATCTGGAAACAGGGGAAATCATCAATTTTTGTGATGCATATCAGGCACCTATGACTATCTTATGAAAGCAAAACATTTTGAAGACAATAGTTACTTGTATGCCGGGCTCCCGATCTAAGCGGCAGTGTTTACTTCTATGAACCGGAAGGTGGCTTAGTTAATGGTTGGCAATATGAAAATGGAAAAAATCATGTATAACGATTAGCCAGGGGACAGAAGAAGGGCTAAAATAAAGCTACTGCGGATACACGTAGCGAAGTTCAGAATATCATTATGAAAGTGTCTTTGTTGAATATGATGAATACACCATTTATTTATGAAGATCCTGAATACGGAATCAACTTCGGTATCGAGTGCCGTACTCGAACAAAATATGAAACCAAATTGGTATGCAACAACATATACCATGATGAAATGAAGTAATGCCCATACATGGTTTCCTCCAGAAATTAGATAGTGGTGGTGGCGTTGGAGGGTATCAACCCAGTGGCTCCACAAAAGCAAAAGCGATATTTCGTAATTCCAATATGACAGATAATAGCTGGAAAACAATTGAGAATCTACTTAATAAAATGACTAAGACCAAGATTGGGTGAAGCTTTATATCACAAATTACAAGAAGCACTCAAGGGAAAAACTTTGATTATTCAATTTTAGTGACAATATGAATAGTAATTTCGATCCTGGTTTAGGAGATTATTAAAATGGAGAAATGAATATAACTAGCAGTACTCTTTTGCATGAGATGGTTCATGCTCTCAATCTATACAGAGCAAGAAACATGGAATGCAAACGCAGTTGAATCGAGAATTCGAAAGCATCTCATTCAGCAAATATATATAAATAGTTTGGAGGAAAGCAGAAAGGACTTGAGTGGTACAGAAAAAAAGCAAATGACTCTAGATGGAATGCAACACGTCTTTTGGAGGAATATATTGATGAGTTTGGCTATTTACGGCCTGGGGTAACTGAAAGACCACAGAAAATACTCAAATCAGAAGTGCATCGAAGATTTCCAGGAGCATAGTTATGATAGTGTAGATTATCCATGAGCAACAGTAGGAAAGGAATTCAGATAATTTTAAATTTACAAAATCTATATATAAATAACACAGGTAAATATTATGAAGAAGATGGCTAACATTAATCAGTTTTTATTTAACATAGTGTTTGCTTTTAGCGCAAACCACTAATTATTATGCAGTAACTAAAACTTTTAACGAACAGGGACCATCTTATCAATGTAATGATGTAAGTGGAGAAGATATGTTACATTATATAATAAGAACAATAAATGGACATATATATGAATTAAATGAAAAAAGGGACTAATACTCCATTTTATGTAACACCGGAAAACTATAGTCCCTTATATGTTAAAGAATAAGAACAGGGCTTATAATGATTCCATTTTCAAAGTGATCGTTAATAATGCTTTTGCTGACTATAAAGGAAAGATGAAAGGATCCGAAACTTACAATAATTACTTGTACCGATTCTGAAACAGGAAAAATAAGCGAAAGTTCTTTTCAATTTTCCCGGTTTCACACCTTATGCTACTATACCTGTATCCGTTTATCGTGAAATAGAGACCAAAATTGATTGGTCTAAAGTTTACATTAACCCCCTTAAGCTAAAACATTGAATTATGTATACCAATGGTGGGCAATAGAACCTAAATAGCCTATCTTTAGCTTTAATGGTGATAAAAGCAGTTTCTATAATAAGAGGTTGATTCTAAGATAGAATAGTCTCTTATTATAGATATTAAGATCTCGACAATCAGCACATATAAATACAATGAAAACAATTATTACAACAGTATTACTAATTGCAATGTTACCAATGTTGTCAACAACGTCAAATGAGCCTCGATGTTACATTTGACAAAAAGACTGACATTTACTTTCAAAAACAACGATCAGAATCTTGAAGCTATTCTCCAGCATTCTCAAACGAATGATGGAAGTGATGAAGCTTTATGAGTTTGAACATTATGATAAGAATAATAAAAGATAGGCTATAGTAGACATCCTTATCATTCAATTAAAACATATCTTAATTTTATTCCGGAAGAAACGAAAACAATCGACGTTAACTTTACTTCAGAACTGCAAAAAGGAGGATATGTAAAAGACTCAGTCTGAATATATAAAATACATTACATTGTGCATTTATGAGGCTGGACCTTTAAAAAGAGCTGACAATGGAAAACGGAATAGAGAACTCAGTTACGAAAAGGAGTATACATTTTATTGGAAATAGACCTTTAAAAGAGTAGGATGACGAAAAGAAATGGTTAAAATTATTTATATATCTCCGGAATGCTTCTACCAGTTTCCTTGCACTCAAAAGTGCTTTAGACACGCGTTGTCATCCGCCACAAAGAAAACCGTTCGGAACTGCAAAAGGTTTTAAAACATTACGCAAACGACTCGTTGAAGCTAGAAGCTGCCAAGTTTCTAATCTCAACATGCAGGGATCATACGCCAATGACTCAACTTGCAAACTGTATATGCTCCTTTTACAAGATATACGACAATGTCAGAAAGAAATACAATTATGAAATAAATAAAATGCGGAAGAAATTGACGGTTTATAGCAAGTGTTCTCTTTGTATACTCAGATGAATTGATGGCAAAAAACAGGAACGATGCAGGCATAAAAGCCTCAACTATTATCTCTGAAATTGAAATGGCATTCAAAGCATGGAAAGAACGTATATACGCAAAATTGTTCCTTTCATGAGTTTTGTGAATACATCTTGCCATACCGGAGAGAAAACAGATTGGTAATCGACAATTCAGAGATAGATATTATCAACGCCATCATAAAGACTTTTATGCAACACATGGAAAAGAACGTCGACCTCTTTATTGTTTCTTTATAAAGATATCGTTCATTCTCCTACTATGTTCCATTCATCCCAATATTAACTGCATCTACATTCGAAAAGATAAAAACCGGTACATGCGAACAGCGATGCTGGTTCAACTCCTTGCTACTTTCATCAGTAGGAATGGCCGCCGCCGTAGATTTCGTTCCCGCATGGGGCAATCGCAACGGAGGGCAACAGCTGGAACGTGATTATTGTAAACGGAGAGTCTTATGCTTTTGAAGCATTCTGGGATGACGACCGTTGGAAATATAAACGTATTTATAATAACAAATCATACGATAGCTTTTGGGGGAAGTTCAGACTGCCCAAAGTCTATCGCAAGACTTTCTCCAATCATATGGAAGGTCCATTATCCGATGAGAAAGTTACACGTGAGGATATTCCACCTCTATTTCTGAATGAAAAGAAGAAAGATGTATCTTCTGAATATTTTGAAACTCAAGATGTACGAGTGGTATTGAATACAGATTCTATTAATCCGATCCCCGGTTATGCTTATTTATCAGTTTACAACTATCAAGACTGGATTCCTGTTCAGTGGGGCAAGATAAAAAGGGCAACAAGTAACATTCGACAAAATGGGAAAAGATATTGTATACCTTCCCTACTTATTATGCAAAAGGGAAAAGCATACCGGCAGGACAACCATTCTGGTTAAAATCCGACGGTACCCTGCAAAAATCTGTCTGCCAACGGAGAAAAGGCAAGTCGTAATTGCAATTTTGCGGGCCAAGTGCCGTTCAACGAGAACAGGAAGAACCTGACTTCATTAAAAGGAAGCGAACTTTGGGGAATGAAAATGGGAAAAAGATAAACTATTGTATACCATCAATGATACATTACAGATACAACATCAACTTTTCAGAATAGACGACCCGATGTCTTATCGATTTGTCCGGCTTTATTTACCATCGCCCGGCATTGCTCTAGGAGAACTTTCATTTTATAGTGCAGACAAACTGATCACCGGCATTCAAATCCTGTCTCCTTTGCCGCATAACAACGAAGATGAAAAACCGGAAATGCTAATTGACGGATTGAGCGATACCGCCTTCAGCGGAGAAGCCTCAAAGGATATATTGATTTTGATTTAAATAATGAATACAAATTATCTGCTATAGGAATAAGTCCCTATATAAGATCATGGCAACAAAATCGACACATATGAATTATCATATTGGGAAAATGAATGGCGTACAATTGAACGCAAAGAAGGGAATGGCAGCTATCTTATATTCAACAATGTCCCTCGAAGGCATTATTGAAATTAAGTCACTGCAGTAAAAAATACTCAAGAACATCATAGAATCTTCCTTTATGAAGATGGAAAAAGTCATTTGGTTATAAACTCGTAAAGCAAAAAAACATTATTCACTTAATATCAATTCATTATGAAACATGTATTATACGCATTATTAACAGCTGTAAGCATTTATTCACTAGTTGCGGACCCTCTTCTAATACCAACAACCCACAGGTGCCCAATGTGCCTCAACCAGCAGCCTCAGCCCCAACCGGAAGTCACCCAGAAAGTAGTTATCGGCTACCTTGCGCTTGACGACTGGGAGTTTGAAAATTTATTTCCTACGATAGAATGGAAGTATCTGACGCATATCAATGCCAGCTTTGCAAAGGGTAAAAAGCAGACGGCACACTCAACATCGAACCTGTCCGGAAGAGAATTGAAAGTGTACGTGAAACGGCTCACAAGCATAATGTCAAGATTCTGATATCTTTGGCAAAGAACAGTCCGGGAGAATTCACTACCGCCATCAATGATCCGAAAGCCAGAAAGAACTGATACAGCAGATTATTGCATTCACTAAAGAATATAAACTGGACGGCTTCGACATCGATTATGAGGAATATGACAACTGGGATAAGAATTTCCCCTCATTATTGGTTTTGCCAGAGGTTTATACCTGGCAAAAAGAGAAAATATGCTGATGACCTGTGCCGTCAACAGCCGCTGGCTAATTACGGAACCGAATGGGAGCAATACTTCGACTATATCAACCTGATGAGTTATGACCGGGGAGCATTTACCGACAAACCGGTCCAGCATGCTTCATATGATGACTTTGTGAAAGACCTCAAATACTGGAATGAACAATGCCGTGCAGCCAAAAGTAAAATAGTGGGAGGACTTCCCTTTTTATGGATATTCCTGGGAGGAAAGTCTGCAAGGCGCAGTGGATGCCGTTCGTGGAATCCGTTATAGCGGCATACTCAAACATCTTGGAAATGAAGCAGCGGACAAGGATAATATAGGCAAGACTTATTATAACGGCCGCCCTACTATAGCCAACAAATGTAAGTTCATCAAAGAAAACGACTATGCCGGCGTGATGATCTGGCAATTATTCCAAGATGCCCACGATGATAACTATGACTTAAAGCTCATAAACGTTGTAGGCAGAGAAATGATGGAATAGACGAGATATACCGCTTTCTCTTATGCAGAAGACCCTATCCTGTTGTGCTTTTCACCTATTGTTATCAGATTTTTAATAGGAGATCTTCATCGTTCCACTCGAGTGATCTGATCTCATCACTAGAGTGAACAGATTTCTCCACTCTAGTGGCAAGATCGTTTCACCGGGTGGAACGATGAAGATGTCGGTAAGAAAACATAAGTATATAGGCTTGATATGGCAAAGATATAAGGTATCCGAGCTACAAAGTACCTGTTATTTGAAACTGATATATGAGATATTAACCCTCAAAAGGTAGACAGTTTACCTACTTACGCAAGGAAAGGGAATGAGAGATGAGCAAAAAAGGAGAAGAGAGATAAGCTAAATTGAAGGCATTTTGCGTAGAAAACGTAAGCGTCTCGGCGATGTCGTCTTTTGTGAAAAAAATCTCCTTATCCTTTTCTTTTTTCAGATTCTATTTCTGTTTTCCTTCCATTTGTGTGGCAATAAATCTCTATATATTTTCCTGTCTGTATTTGGTGGTAACTTCGCCGCTTTGTTAATCACATCGGCTATATACTCGAATGTATTTATGCCATGCATCCTGCACGAACATGCCAATGAATATAGTATTACCCCTCTTTCAGCCCCCTTATGGCTTCCGAAGAAAAGTGAGTTTCTTCTGGATAGTGATATATACCGATTATACCTCTCGACAAGGTTGTTGTCCAGATAATACTCCCCTTTGTAAAGATATCCTCCTATGGCCTTCCACTGGGATAGTGTGTAATTAATGGCCTCCGCCATTTGGCTTTTTGGCAATAAGTCCGGCTTTGTCTGCAGGCTCAATAATTTCTTTTTTATCTTCCTGAGTATTGGCGGGGCATACTGTTTTCTATGTGCGAGATTGTCTTTGATTGTCCATCCCTGATAGCTTGTCCGATGTTCATGTTCCTTTTGGTATAGTTGGTTTATCATTTCAACTATCTTTCGGGCGTCCGGATCCTTATCCTGTTCAAGAAACTTTCGTTTGACGTGCTGAAGGCATGCGATCCTCGTGATATTGTGATATTGGTCGGTTTCCAGTTTCCTGTATGGGGCGTATGCATCACTTTGTACTGTTCCTTTATAGGTTTTGAGGAAATCAAAAGCACCTCCTGTCTACGTGATCCGTCCTCATAGAAATAGAGCACCAGCTTTAAGGTCGCCGCCGCTGCTGCCCAGATATACCCTTTTCGTACCCCTTTGCCTTTACTGTTCTTCTCCGGAACCAGTATTTTGTGATATGTTTCGTCACAACAGAGGTAGGGATCTTCAAGCACCACTTCTCTGAGTGCTTCATAGAGGTTTTCGAACAAAACAGCCGTTTTACTCAGCAGATGATGGGCAGTGGGCTTCTCGAGTTCGAACCCGTTTTCCCGAAAGAAGCTAACGATACGTTCTACACTCATAGAGTAGATATATCGCAACTGGCATAAACCGGCAACGAACGAACCGTCATATTGGGAATTCAGAAAAGGGGCGGCGGGGGCGCAACCGCTGAAGACCGTTTCATTAAAGCTATAAATATTCTGTCGATAAATGTACTTAATGAACTTTGGCGGAATATAGACATATCGGATAGAATCACGGTATCCCATAAATTTGGCAAGAGACATACTGAAAAGGGGATGATCGGGATTGACTTCGATTATCTTTTCTTCCAGTTCAAAATGCTCTTTACGTTTGGAGTTGTTATTCCCCCGTTCTTTTGGGGAAGCAGACGGACGGGACGGAGCTGTCTCAGAAACGGGTTGCGACTTATCAGATATTTGCTTTTCAGACTCGTTGCTGACAAGCTTACTCAAACTGCGGCTAATGTTCTCCTGCTTTTTCAGTTTGCCGTTCTTCAGCGTCAGCGCTTCTTCCAGGGATTGAACGGCATCGGTCAATTGCTGAACCTGTGAAGTCAGTTCACAGATCAGACGCTGACTTTGTTGCTCACGCTTGTCAGCAGCTTTAATCTGTTCCTTGAAATGTCTGTTCTGTTCCTCCAGAAGTTCTATGACCCGGTCTTTTTTCATACCTCAAAGATACGAAAAAAGAACCGGACAACAAAGCTTTTATTATACAATTACATTATAAAATACTGTTTGTCAGATGGTTGGCATCAATACGGCTTCAGCCGGAATCGTTCCTGCAAGGTACCTTCTTCCAGACGCTTCTGGTAAAGAATAAAACCATCCGTATCCCAACGTAAAATCTTAACCATGTCCCGTTTGTGGGAAAAGAAAACAAAAAACATCTCCTGAAACGGGAGAAAGTGACATGTCGGACTTGATCAGCTGATAAAGTCCCGTCATACCTTTACGCATATCGACATAATGCTGACACAGGTAATAACGCATATTTTCGGTTAAAGCAAACAGGATTGTTCCTCCTGTATTTTACGGTTGTAAAGGTCAATAAAACGGTGAATACCAAAAGAACTTCCCTGCTTGATGGAAATAATCACCCCATCCGGAAAAGTAATATTGATACCATAAAGCATATCCGAAGAAGAGGACGGACGGGCCGAAGGCGCGGATGAGGGAATCATTCATTTGTCTGGTTGTATTATATGACTCGTTTTCCTGACAAGCCGGTTACGATTATGAATGCGGGGATTGGCGGGGAGAGTGCGTGGGATATCAAAGATCGTCTGGACTATGATGTTTTCAACAGGAAACCAACTTATGTGACTCTAACTTTCGGTATGAATGATACCGGTTATGATATTTACATGAAAGACGATGCAAAAGAACTGTCGGAACAACGGATTGCAAAGTCATTGGAAAGCTATCGGGAAATAGAAGAACGCTTACTGGCTAAAAATAAAATAAAGAAAGTTTTGATTGGTGGTTCTCCTTATGATGAGACTTCCCGGTTTAATAATTTTATATTGCATAATAAGAATAACGCCATTTTAAAAATCATAGATGCCCAACGTACATCGGCTAAAAAGAATGGCTGGGGTTTTGTTGATTTTAACCAACCGATGCGTGAGATAAGCAGAAAAGAGCAGGAGGCAGATTCTACATTTACATTCTGCAGGATAGATAGAATTCATCCGGATAATGACGGACAGATGGTCATGGCCTATTTGTTTCTGAAAGCACAGGGATTGGCTGGGGATGAAGTGTCATCAGTATCTATTGATGCATATCATTCATCCGTAATAACCCATAAGAACTGTAAGATTTCAAAACTAAAAAAGAGCGGAGCTGATCTGACTTTTGATTATCTGGCGTATGCTCTTCCTTATCCGCTGGATTCTATTTCTAGAAGTGGCTGGGGAAATAAAAGGTCACAACGTGATGCCATGCGACTAGTTCCGTTTATGGAAGAGTTTAATCAGGAACGTTTTCAGGTAACAAACTTAGAGAAAGGAATGTATCGGTTAACTATAGACAATCAGTTTATTGACAATCTCTCATCCGAAAAGTTGGCGAATGGAGTGAATTTGGCAGATTACCCGAATACTCCCAATATCAACAAGCTGCGAAAATCATGTATCTGAATGAAGAACGGTTTGAAGTGGAGAAACGTTTCAGAGAATACTTGTGGACCGAATATTCATTCTTGAAAAAGGAAGGATTATTGTTTGCTGATGATCAGCAAGCTATCGATAAACTGAAGGAATATTTACCTAAAGATGGTTTCCTTAGGATGAGCTACGACTGGTATATAAAAGCGATGAATCCCGAAATACGGGAGGTTTGGAGCAATTATATGAAGACTATTGTTGAAACAATTTATAAAATCAATAAACCTGTCACTCATAAAGTGAGGCTGGCAAGAGTTGAGTAATAATAGAAGATGAATAGTATGAAACGGTTATTACGTTTAGGTTTGAGTTTGTTGTTTCTGTTGGCTGTCTGATGATAGTATATGGAAATGAAGAAAACTTCTGCTTTCTATTTGTCAGAGTTGAAATGTGAGAATCTTATTAATCCTCTAGGAATTGATAATGTGACCCCTCACTTCAGTTGGAAGTTAAAGGGAAACGGCTGGAAAGGCGGGCAGACTTATTATGAGATACAGGTAGCTTCGGATAGTATTCTGTTGACGCAGGATAGGGCTGATTTATGGAATACCGGGAAATTGAAATCCAAAACTTCGGTTATGGTACCTTATCGAGGGAAAGGCTTTAACTTCTCGTTCTTTGTGTTATTGGCGGGTACGCGTTTGGGATGCTAAAAAACAAATTTCTTCATGGAGTCCAGTTGCTCGTTTTGGAGTTGGTATCTTGAATAAATCACAGATGCAAGGAGATTATATAGGATCTTCTATCAAGGGTGGTAAAATTTGTGCTCCTATTCTTCGAAAGAAAGTAAGGCTGACTCAAAGAGAGACTTCTTTCCTGCATGTAAACACGTTGGGGTATCACGAAATTTATGTCAATGGGAAAAAGGTAGGGAAAGATGTCCTTACGCCTGCTGTATCACATTTAACTAAACGTTCGCTGATTGTTACCTATGATGTAACTTCTTATCTAAGAGAAGGGGAAAATGATCTGCTAATTTGGTTGGGACAAGGATGGTATAAGACGACTACTTTCGGAGCTGCCTATGAGGGGCCGCTGGTGAAGGCAGAACTGGATGTGTTGAGAAACGGTAGATGGGAAGTCGTAACGAAGACAGACGAATCATGGAACGGACGTGAAAGTGGTTATTCGGATACAGGTACTTGGCGTGCTTTGCAGTTTGGAGGTGAGAGGCTAGATGGAAGGATTCTTCCGCGAGATCTCTCAACACAGGCTTTAGACAAAATGGAATGGACTCCTGTTGTGAAAGTGAATGTTCCCGATCATTTCGCTTCCCCTCAAATGTGTGAGGTAAACAAGATACACCAGACCTTGCCGGCTGTTTCTGTAAAAAAAATAGATGAATGATACATGGCTGGTAGATATGGGAAAGGTTCAGACCGGATGGTTTGAGATGCAAATGCCTATATTGCCGGCAGGGCATGAAATTATCATGGAGTATAGTGATAATCTGACGAAAGACGGTGAATTTGACAAGCAAGGTGAAAGTGATATCTATATATCTGGTGGTAAGCAAGGAGAGTACTTCAGAAATAAATTCAATCATCACGCTTTTCGATACGTGCGCATCTCCAATCTTCCTCAAGAACCGGAAACAGGTGCTATGAAGTCGCTGCAAATTTATGGAGACTACAAACAGGCGGCTACTTTTGAATGTTCGGATGCCGATCTGAATGCCATACACAATATGATTCAGTATACAATGAAATGTTTGACTTTCAGCGGCTATATGGTAGACTGTCCGCATTTGGAACGTGCAGGGTACGGTGGTGACGGAAACTCGTCGACTATGTCTTTGCAAACTATGTATGATGTAGCTCCAACGTTCGAAAACTGGGTGCAAACATGGGGAGACTCAATGCGCGAAGGTGGAAGTTTACCACATGTAGGTCCTAATCCGGGTGCCGGTGGCGGCGGTCCATATTGGTGTGGATTTTTTGTCCGGGCTCCCTGGAGAACGTATGTTAACTACAATGATTCTCGACTGATTGAGAAATATTATTCTCAAATGAAAGAGTGGTTTAAGTATGTTGATAAATATACGGTAGACGGATTGCTGAAACGCTGGCCCGATACCAAGTATCGCGACTGGTATCTGGGAGATTGGCTGGCACCCATGGGAGTAGATGCTGGTAATCAGGCTTCAGTAGATTTGGTAAGTAACTGTTTTATCAGCGAATGCTTGAGTACTATGTATAAGACAGCCTTAACATTAGCAAAAAAGAAGAGGCGGAAGAATTTGCTGTCCGTAGGGAAAAACTCAATAAACTGATTCACCAGACATTCTACCGTGCGGATGAAGGGATCTATTCTACCGGCTCACAGTTGGATATGTGCTATCCTATGTTGGTAGGTGTTGTTCCAAAGAAGATAAACATAGAAAAGGGATCGGTCGCAGTAGAAGCGGGAGAATTTGCTTTTGAGTTCTTGCTACAATAAATGCCGCTTGGCGTTTGAACAGATGAAGATACAATCGGATGTGACGAATATTCCGGATGAGAAGTGGCACTATCCACATGTAAATGGACGAGCAGACGATGTTTATTCAATATTAGAATGATGTGGGTTTCATGATATAAACTATTATAAGAAATGGATAAGAAATTATTTGCTTTACTAAGTGGTTGTCTGCTGTCGGGAATAGCAGAAGCTGGACAAACGAAACCTAATGTGATCATTATTTATACCGATGATCACGGCACATTAGATGCCAACTGTTTTGGTGCACCCGATCTGTGTACACCCAATATTGATGCACTTGCCACTTATGGAGTGCGGTTTACACAATTATGCAGCGCCGGTAAGTTCCGCTTCGCGTGCTTGTCTGCTCACCGGACAATATGCCAAACGGACAGGGCTGACGGGAAATGCCGGATGGACAGGACTTCGACCTGAAAAAGAAACGATTGCCGAAAGAATGAAAGCGAATGGTTATCAAACTGCTTGTATTGGCAAGTGGCATTTGGGATCGTGGAAAGAGTATCGGCCTACTGCACAAGGATTTGATTATTTTTGGGGGTGCTTGGGTGGATGTATTGATAGTTACTCACATTTCTTTTATTGGGGTGGTCCGAATATGCACGATTTGTGGAGAAATGATGAAGAAATCTATGATCCCGGCAAATTCTTCGCTGCCGAAACGATGAAAGAAGTAAGAGGCTATATTAAGAATCGTGAGAAAAACAAACCGTTCTTTCTTTATTGGGCGGTAAATATTCCTCATTATCCGTTGCAACCGAGTGAGAAATGGCTCGAATATTATTCCCAATTACTAATCCCCGTAGAATGTATGCCGCCTTTGTCTCCACCTTTGATGAGTATCTGGGAGAATTGTGTAGGTTTTTAACTTCTCAGGGATTGGATGAAAATACGGTCATTATCTTCCAGTCGGATAACGGGGCATAGTACCGAAGTTCGCACATTTGGTGGTGGAGGATATTGCGGTGATTATCGTGGAGGTAAGTTCTCACTGTTTGAAGGTGGTATTCGTGTGCCTGCTATTGTGTCATGGCCCGGACATTTCCCGGAAGGTGAAACGCGTGATCAGGTCGCTATGAATATCGACTGGTTCCCGACCATTGTCGAACTCTGCGGATTGAATACCGACGGATTGAAATAGATGGAAAGAGCCTTGTTCCGCTGATAAAGGGGAGTGTTGGAATCTCCGCACGATGTGCTCCATTTTGATTTTGAAAAGCAGTGGGCGGTTCGTTATGGCGACTGGAAGTTGATTAATAATGCAATTGATGTTCTTCCCAACGATAAGAACAAAGTGATTGATGGACTTTATCTGACTAACTTGAAAGAGGATCCCCACCGAATCGGCTAATTTGAAAGATAAGTATCCGGAGAAGGTGAAGGAGTTGTTGAAATTGAGAAAACAGTATGAAGATACGTTGCTTGTAGAGAAAAAAGTAAATCATTACGTATCTGGAAGGATATAGAACAAATCTCGCGTAATTAACATTTCTCTTCGGAAGGACTTTTCCCATTTAGTGCGTACTTATTGTACTTACGGGTGCGTCATGCTGAGTTTGCCGAAGGATCTCTTCTCCTTATCGTTACAGAGATGAGATGCTTCGGCTACGCTCAGTATGACAGATACTACCAGTATATAAACTAATTATACCATTTACTTACAATTTAAATTGGTACGAAAAAGTAAGATAGGCTTTAGTGGTCAATCTTAATTCATTCGTCATATAATAAATAACACAAATGAGAACAATAGCAAAAGAAATACAAAATAAATGAAATAACGATACTAGTCGTAGATATTATATTAATTCTTAAAAGTGATATTTTATGAAAAATTTGTTACTAAAATGTTTTAAAATGGCAATGGCTTGTGTATTTAGCTGTAGGCTGTTGCTTTACGTCTTGTAAAGGCGATGATGACTCTTCGATGGAATATACCTAACGAAGAAGTTGTCTTAAGTAGTTTTAATCCAACTAAGGGACCACTTGCTTCGCAAGTTATATTAGTATGGACAAATTTTGGGAATAACAAAGAAATTGTTAAAGTGTTCTTTAATGAGAAAGAGGCTAGTGTAATATCAGCTACTGGTAATAAAATACTGGTGTTAGCACCGCGTCTTCCAGGGGAAGAATGCGTGATTAAAGTGAAAGTGGGAGAGCAAGAACAAACTTATAAAGATATATTTGATTATGTCATACAAACTAATGTTACTACGTTGGTTGGTGCAGTTAAATCGGATGCGAATCCACGGGGAACAGTATTCTTTCGGAAGCTCAATTTAAAAAAAACATAAACAAGGCTCTAGCCATAGATGAAGAAAAAGAATATTTATTTGATGTAGAAGATCAAAATTCTAATTTCGATTGCTACATAATAATGAATGAAGATGCTAATCAGATTAAATACCTTGAGTCTAGTGGCTATGGATTAAATGGTCCTGTAGTATATATAGTCCATTAAGGGGTACTTGTTATAAATTGCGAGCTAATTCTACAAGTCATGAATATTGGTATTATGACAAGAAAATGGGATTGGCTAAGGTACAAGAAGGGGAAGATTGTTTGGCAAAATAATGTGGAGCCCACAAAAGCTGATGGATGGGCAGTATGGAGGATAAACAATGCTTTGCAATGAATCCAGAAGATGGAATGTTTTATACAAGAAGTTGGGCTGAGAAATTTTACGCTTTGATCCTGCGACTAGCTTAGGTGAGGTGCTGAATCCGTATCCCAATGTCGTTGCTCCAAAAGGATGTTCTTATGGTGTTATATTTGATGTATTTGACAAAGACATTTTATATTTCTCTGTAGAATCTGCTCATTGCATTTATAAATATGTGTTTTAGTACAGGTGAATGTACATTGTTGGCAGGGAAGGAAAATACTGGTGGATATATGGATGGACCTTTGGCAAATGCTAGATTTAATTCGCCGCAACAGATTTGTATGGATTCAGAAGGTAATTTATTTGTTGCCGATAAAAACAACCATTGTATTCGAAAGATAACGATGGAGACTGGATATGTATCTACCGTTGCAGGAATCCTCAAAAATCAGGTTATCAGAATGGAACTTCAGATGTAGCTTTATTGAATAAACCAGTAGGACTGGTAATCGATTCTGAAGACATAATGTACATCGGTGACTCAGAGAATGCTGCCATTCGCCGTTTAGCTATTGAATAACAAATTCCAAACTTTACATTTATTATTATGAATAGAGTATTAATATTATTCGTTTTGTTTCTTTTTCATTAGCTACGATGCTTTGCGCACAAGAGGAGCAGAACTTTATATTGTTCGGTACAGTTTACGATGAGATGAATGAACCGATTCCGGGAGCTAATGTGTATGTTAAAGACAAACCGGGTGTGGGTGTCACAACAGATATTGACGGAAACTTTAAATTGAAGGTCAATCAATACGATGTTTTAGTCGTTTCTTTTTTTTTGGGATATGAAAATTTTGAAAAACGTTTAGTCAATAAACAGGCTAATTTGAAGGTGACTTTAAAGCCTGCATCCAAAGAAATAGATGAAGTAGTGGTAGTAGGTATGGGTACACAGCGTAAAAGTTAGTGTGGCCGGTGCAATCTCTTCAATTAAACCGGCAGAGTTGGATGTGCCGTCTACTAATATCGTAAATACCTTGGGGGGCGTGTTCCCGGTATTATTGCAGTGCAACATAGTGGAGAGCCGGGGAAAATATTTCGGAATTTTTGGGTGCGTGGTATAGGAACCTTTGGCGCCAGTAGTGGTGCATTGGTTTTGATTGATGGATTGGAGGGCGATTTGAGTCAGATTGATGCAGCCGACGTTGAGAGCTTTTCTGTATTGAAAGATGCATCGGCAACAGCTGTTTATGGTAGTCGTGGTGCTAATGGAATTGTAGTATTGGTAACAACTAAACGCGGCTTAGAACAAAAATTAAAAATAACAGCGCGTGCTAATTTTACTGTTTCATTACAGTTAAAACGTTTGCCGGATTATGTTGATGGTTATCAATATGGTTTGCTGGCAAATGAGGCAAAAGCGGCTTCCGGTGAATCGCCACTATATAATTCAACGGAGTTGGAAATCATTAGAGACGGGCTGGATCCTGATTTGTATCCGAATATAGACTGGCAGGATGTTATTTTTGAATCCTACATCTTTCCAACAGACTTATTATGTCAGTGCAAAGGAGGCAGTACAGTAGCTCGATATTTTGCCAGTTTGGGTATGTCGAATGAAAGTTCTGCTTATAATGCTTCCGATGATAGTAAATATAATAAAAGGTGTAGGTTATGATACATATAATTACCGATTGAATTTAGATGTTAATCTTACAAAGACTACTCAAGTTCATGTTGGAGCTACCGGATATATGTCGGTTAATGATCGTCAGTATGGGACAACCATACAATAGAGGACAGAGTTTCACTGATTGGCTATGGAGTTCGCAGGCAAAACTACACCTGTAAGTTATCCACTACGCTATTCAAATGGTCGTTTACCTGCAGTAGCCGAAAAAGATGAGATTTCTCCTTATGTATTACTAAATTATACTGGAAGTACAAAAGAGCAAAAGAATCGCAATATGGTTTCTTTGGGAATCAATCAAGACCTGTCAATGATTACGAAAGGACTGACGGCGAAATTGCAAGCTTCGTGGGATACGCAAGGATTGCATGGAGAAAGCCGGAATAAGATGCCTGAATTATGGCAGCTTCCGAACGCAATTATAGAGGAGATTTGATTATGACTCGTAAAAAAGTACAAGCGACTAATCAGTTACACATCAATGTCGTGGAACTGGAGAAAGATTTATATGGATGCAAGTGTTAACTACGATCGTGTATTTGGTGATCATCGTTTGGGTGGATTATTATTCTATTATATGGAAGATACTTCCAGAGTTCTGGAGCGAATAGCAGTATGAATGCTATCCCAAAACGTTACCAAAGTCTTTCGGGACGTTTCACTTATGGCTTTCAGGATGCTTATTTCTTTGATTTCAACTTTGGATTGAATGGTTCCGAAAATTTCAAGCCGGGCGAACAGTTCGGTTTCTTTCCTTCAGGAGCTTTGCATAGGGTGCCTACTTCATATAAATTTATGCAAGATAACGTAAGTGGTTGAACTTCCTTAAGTTCCGTGTTTATGGTGTGGTTGGTAACGAGACCGAATATCCAATAGACGATTTCCTTATTTAACGCTTATTAAAGAAATACGGGTACCATCAATCCTGGGGAGGAACCGGAGGTATTGAGGAAGAACAAGTAGGAGACAAATAATTTGATGTGGGAAAAGGCAAAAAGATGGATTTTGGTGTAGATCTCCATTTATTTGACGATAAGTTTACAGTAACTCTTGACTATTTTAAAGATAAACGTGATGGAATTTTTCAGGAACGTCAAGTGATTCCCGATTACGTGGGTCTTATTCAAAACCTTATGGTAATGTGGGGAGTATGAAGAGTTGGGGGGAGCTGATGGTAATTTCTGAATTTTACCATAAACTGGCAAAAGATATGTATTTGACTTTACGTGGAAACTTTACCCTATCTAAAAATAAAGTATTGAATTGGGGAAGAAAATAATCACCCGTATCCATATATGAAAGCTAATGGATATGCAAACGGAGTTCAACGCGGATTGATAGCATTAGGTTTATTTAAGGATCAACAAGATGTTGATGAGTCCTCAACAGTTTGGTACAGTGCGTCCTGAAGGTGATATTAAATATAAAGATGTGAATGCTGACGGAAAGATAACTGATGATGATAGAGTACCTTGTTTGCTAATTCTGGAATACCTCAACTAATGTATGGATTTGGTGCGGAGTTGCGTTATAAAGACTTTTTACTTTTAAATGTATTGTTTAAAGGTACAGGGAAAAATATGTTTTTATATAGTGGACAAAATAGCGACCGTTTTGATGGCTACATACCTTTTAATAGAGGAGCACAAGGTAATGTATTGGCAATAGCTGCCAATCCGGCTAATCGATGGATCTCTGCTGAATATTCAGGCAATCCTGCTACAGAGAATCCTAATGCCCGTTTCCCTCGATTGTATTATGGAAAGAATGAGAATAATAACAGAGCTTCTACTTTTTGGATGAAATGCCCGCTATTTAAGACTGCAGGAGTTAAGTTTGAATTATAACTTAAAAATGCCCGCTTTGCGACGTGTATTAGGAATTCAGTCTTTTGATATACAGTTGATGTGTGAGAATTTGGCAGTGTGGGATTCTGTAAAATTATT
>VOFH01002739.1_pt1 | contig 18096 bp, 13 predicted proteins | sample 5384091 | NCBI WGS metagenome assembly VOFH01 (sample SAMN12384727, study PRJNA508395) | human gut metagenome | isolation source: healthy gut G | host: Homo sapiens
AACTATTATTGTCATTCATTGAATGGCCTCCTTCTGTTGGTTCGTGCAGTTGCCAGACCGCACTTCCATTTTACTGGAAGGAGTTTCTTTTCATAGCTTAAGCTTTTCCGTACCACCGGCATAGCCGGTGGTTTCTCTACAAAAAGAGCGGGCAGCTTTTACGCTGCCCGCTTTGTGCTTTTATTCTGCCTTGCGCAGTTCCTGATGGATACCGTATGATTACGCGACCGTTTCCAGTGTCCGTACTCGGTCGCGCAGTTCGTCGATCTCACGCACGCGCTCCAGCTTTGCGGAAATATCGCCGTACTGTTCCGCGATAAGCTGCACGTTGTGCTCTTGCTTTTCAATCAACATGCGGGTATGGCGCACGTCCGTTTCAAGGATTCAAACCGATTGTCAATAGATCCAAACCGATTGTCAATAGACTCAAACCGATTGTCAATAGACTCAAACCGATTGTCAATAGATTCAAAGTGCTTATCGTGTTCCTCTAACTTGTCCGAAATTTTGCCCAACATCTGCAAAATCAATTCTTCGTTGTTCATCCGCTCCACCTTCCTGTGCTGCTATTATACCCCATCAGAGCAGGGCTTACAATTGGGCATTATGCCGATTTACGATTTACTTGTGTGCTGCCCTGTGTGCCGATCCATTCACCCTTGTCCGCATCCGGGCAAAAGTGTGTTATTGCAAAAACAAAACCGCCCGGGGCTAATGGCTTTCCCAAGCGGTTTCAGAGCTGAGTTGGCGTGATAAAATGGATGCCCCTTTTCTCCCCTCGGCCCGTAGGGCGGGGCTCCCGCGAAAGTTTGCGCAGCAAAGTTTTGTGGGGAAAAGGAGAATGACGGGCGGTATGAAAAGCCCAGCCGGCTGGCTGGGCTTTTGAGGAGCATAGTCCATTCCGACGTGGGAAGCGTTGACAAAAGATACCCTCAATGCGAACACTGAGCCTGACTATAGTAGGATAGCAACGAAACTTATCATATCATAGAATACCAGCAATAGCCATCTTAAATCCAGCAAGTGCCTGTTCATAGCTCTGCGCATTTTTTCCAACTTTCTGAGGGATCATAGTCGCATATGTTAATAATACCTGAATAGTATTTAACGATCTTGCCGAGATTATTTTGCAAGAAAGTCATAGGCAGTTGCACCCAAGCAATTTCGTTATGTCCATTTACTGTCTTATTAACCATAAGAGCTTGCATACCATACACTAACGGCATAATGTACCCTTCAGGACTCAATATATCAATATCATTGCCGGAGAACGGTGTTTTTTTTTCCTTGCGCGTTTCATTTAATTTTTTACGGCAGTAATACGACCGTATTTTCCATCTGCTGAATTGTACAAAGCAGGAAGTTTTTCATAAATATAGTCATAGAGTTCAGGCAATTCTACCGCAATTTGGAATGCCGAATTAACTTCCGTGTTTTTAATTCTCGCTTATAGTCAGCACTTGTTTTGATGGTAACATCAGGAGACGCCATCAATTTCTCAAACTGTTTGAGGCAACTCCCTTTTGCGCTGTAGATTTTATTCGCTGCAATTGGTTCAATAATTTTCCAGTTTCATCTTTAACCTGAGTAATAAGAGCAAGAGGAATCCAAGCAAGCGCAATAAGATCTTGCGCTTTAATGTCGCCACCATCGTTCGTTTTCCATTCAATTCTGCTGCACAGAGCAGGATTTCGTTTTTCCATGAGTGACTTGAGTCCGTCAAAAAATCCTTTCTGGTTAGCTTTCGCAGAAATGTTGAGCTCAACATTATTATTTCTCGCTTCACAAATTTCCAACAAGTCATTCTTAAATGCTTCTACACAAGCAAAGTCTCCTGCATCGCGAGGACAAGCAACTCAACAGGCACATAAAGCTCAAATTTCCAATTGAAGAGTCTTTCCTTAATTCGTCTAAATATATATCAATAACACTTCTATTTTCATGCCAAAGTTCCTTAAAGGATCCCATGTTTTTTCTCTCCCTTAGGAAAAGGTTTCCCAGCGTAAAAGCATAGACTGTTTCAAGATATAGAGGCCAATTGCAAGCGTGTTATGGGCCACCATCTAAAATTCCTTCAATCTCAAAAAATTATCAGGCATTATCTTTATCCTACTGCGCTCAAAAGTCGTTCATACTGGGAAGACGCAAGCAAAATTCCTTTGGTCTTAAACGGAAACAGGTTGCAGTCACTTTCGATAGATTCTTGGATTGAGGTAGTCACCGGACCCGTTTTAGAAGAACGAGGATTTGCTTTTAAATCCAGAATATCAATGACAGGAATCAAATACTTAGCCTTCATAAAGCCTGTAACCTTAGTAATTTGGCCTACTGTCTGTTCTACTGAGAAGTCGAATTTAATAATTACGCTTTTTCTTTTTTTAACATGTTTGTCTCCTTTCACTTTGTGGAGGCTCTGAACAAAAACGGACCAACAGTAGTTGGTCCGTGAAAAATACTATAAAGATAAGCTTTATATTTCCAGAACCTATCCAGGTGCATGTTATAACTTCCGCTCACTATCCAGTGTGCATTATTATGATATCAATGCATTTATGTTTTGTCAAGCATTAAAGTCATTAATTGTAAAAATTAATATACAGCGCCACACCTTGTCCACTGTGGACAAAAAAAACACACGGCAAACTGCAATATAAAAGCTTGATGAGCAAGGTACAAAGCACCTTGCTCATCAGGTTCTGTTTTGACATCACAGCCACACCCTTACGGCAAAGACGCCTTTGAAAAAGTAGGTGTTTGCGGAATGTTCATCTGGGAAGCGTTGGCAAAATAGATGCCCGCTTGAGCGCGAACACTAAATCATAGTAAAGAAAGCCTGAACGCGACTTACGCGTCGAGGCTTTCGACTGGTGCCGGTGGTGGGACTTGAACCCACACGGTGTTGCCACCAACGGATTTTTGAGTCGTACTTTTGAAAAGGCAAACAAGGTTAAAATACGTCCTCATAGACCTTTTTCAAAGTGCGTATAAAGCGCATTGTGCCGCGCTTTTTTCACGTTGGTCTGTCAAATCCATAGCAGCGTCCAACAACCTAAAGGCATGGTTCAATTTTAATCATTATAACGCATTTTGAAGCAAAATAACAGACGCATTTACCACTTTCGGTTGACAAATTTTGATAGTTCAAACATGGGGAAGTGTATGGTCTCATGAGAATATTTTTAAAATATTCCCCTCCCGAACCCACCCCGAAACAAGCCCGTAAAAAGATACAGGCGGAAAAGAGAATATAGAAAAATCAAGTGCAGTTCAAGTTTTGGACTGCACTTTTGTATATATACAGAAATCAAAAAGAAGGAGATGGAACGAGTGAAGCCATATGTAACGGAAGAACAAATCAGAGCAGCCAAGGCGGTGAACACATTGTCTTTTTACTGCGCCACCAGCCTGAGCAGTTCAAACGTGTAGGGCGTACGGAGTATGCGCACTGCGGCCATGACAGCTTGAAGGTGAGCAGCAATGGGAAATGGAATTGGCACAGCAAGGGCGTAGGAGGAACAACGGCGGTGCAGTACCTCATGAAAGTAGAGGGGTACGACTTTGTCCGTGCGGTACAGATTGTCTGCGCGGATGCGCCTTTTCTTTCCTCTCCGCCTGTGATCAGGGAAAAGAACAGCGGCTTTGCACTACCGCTGCGCGGTGATAATTTCAAAGCATACCAGTACTTGGCGGGGCGCGGCGTCTGTGATGAAGTCCTTGCATTCTGCTTTCATACAGGCCGCGTCTATGGCACAAACCGCAGGACAGCAGAACGGGAATACACGAACTGTGTTTTTGTGGGCTTTGACGAATCGGGAAATCCGGCCCATGCTGGGCTGCGGGGTACACAGGGACTTTTTCGCGGAAATGTAACGGGCAGCGACAAACGCCATCCATTCTGCATTCCGGCAGAAAAAGAAGATGCAAGCACCCTTGCGCTGTATGAATCCCCGATCGACGCAATGTCAGACGCGTCTTTGCGCATCCGGCGCGGAGCAGCCTGGCGGGAGCAGCACTATCTTTCTCTGGACGGCCTTTCGATGCTGCCCATTGAGATCTTTTTGAAATCGCATCCCGGCGTGACACAGCTCAGGATATGTACGGACAACGATAAAGCGGGGCGGGAACATGCCGCCCGGTTGGAAGAAGAATATGCTGCGCGGGGATATTTGGTGGAAAGCTGTATCCCGCATGGCGCGAATGACTATAACGAGCTTTTGCAAAAGAAGCTGGCGCGGGAAAGGGGGACGGAGCGGTGAACGTTTTGAATTGGCTGCTGGTTGCGGCTGGCCTGTTTATGGCCTTCATAGGATATGCCTGCATTGTTGTGGGTGCAAGAAGCGAACGAAACGACTGGGAGGAACGAAATGAAAACCATTGCAATTTCAAACCAAAAGGGTGGCGTGGGAAAAACAACAACAGCGGTATCCCTCAGCGTGGCGCTGGCCCGGCAGGGCAAGCGCGTGTTGCTGATCGACGCGGATTCACAGGCGGACGCCACAAAATATCTCGGCGTGGAGAATCCGGACGAATTACAAAACACCTTGTCCACAGCGATGCACTGTATCGTCAATGATCTACCATATAAAACAGGTGGATACATACAGAGCCATCCGGAAGGGCTTGACTTCGTTCCCTCCAGCATCGATCTGTCCAGCGTAGAAGTGGAACTCGTGAACGCGATGAGCCGGGAACGCATTCTGAAAACCTTTTTGGATGATATTCGCAGAGCGTATGACTATGTGCTGATCGACTGCCCGCCGTCGTTGGGGATGATGCCTGTCAATGCGTTATCGGCAGCCGACAGCGTGCTCATCCCGGTACAGGCGCAATACTTTTCCATGCGCGGCCTGCTTCAGCTCATACGCACCATCGACAAGGTACAGCGGCGGCAAAAACCCGCATCTGAAAATAGAGGGCATCGTTTTGACTTTGGTAGACAACCGCACGAATCTTTCCCGTGATGTGAGCGCCATGCTGCGCGACGCATACGGAGCGAATGTACATATTTTTAAGACAGAGATCCCCATGTGCGTCCGGGCGGCGGAAAGCCCATCCTTTGGAAAAAGCATTTTTGACTACGACCCCAGGGGCAAAGGCAACGCTGGCCTACGAACAGCTTGCAAGGGAGGTGCTGACGCTTGGCCGCAAGAAAGAGCTTGGGCGGGGCGGGTTTGCCCCACTCGCTGATCTGTTCAGCACCAGCGATGAACGGGCACTGGAGGCACAAACGCAGGAGCGTGTTATGATGCTGTCGGTCTCGGAGTTGCACGATTTTCCGGGGCATCCGTTTCAGGTACGGGATGATGAAGAAATGGAGAAGCTGGCGGAGAGTATCACGCAGCACGGCGTGTTGATGCCCGGCTTGTGCGCCCGCGCGCAGCGGGGGGCTATGAGATCGTGGCGGGACACCGCCGCAAGTTTGCCAGCATGAAAGCGGGAGTCCGGGAAATGCCCGTTATTGTCCGGAATATGGATGATGATACCGCCGTTATTCTGATGGTAGACAGCAATGTACAGCGTGAAAATGTGCTGCCCAGTGAGAAGGCAAGGGCGTATAAGATGAAGCTGGATGCTATCAAACGGAGAGCCGGGAGGCCAAGCAAAGAAAATTCTGGTCAACTTGACCAGAATTTTTTAATCCCTACTCAGTAGAAAAAATCGCACAAGATGCAGGTGAAAGCACAAAACAAGTTCAACGATATATCCGTTTAAATGAACTCATTCCGGAACTGCTTGAAATGGTGGATGGCAACGAGATAAAATTTAATCCCGCCTATGAGCTTGCATTTTTAAGACCGGAGGAACAAGCTGTGCTCTATGACATTTTACAGGCGGAGGAAGTAACCCCATCACTTTCACAGGCCCAGCGGCTCAAACGTGCCAGCCAGGAGGGGCGATTGTCTGAACAGGACATTGCCGCGATCATGCGGGAGGAAAAGGCTCAGACCAGAGATACAGGGAAAGTAACGCTTCCGGCAAAGGAGATCGAACAATTCTTTCCGAAAAGCTATACGCCCGCACAGAAAAGAAGGTTATCGTAAAGCTTCTGGCAAGCTGGGCACGCCAGCGTGGAGAGCAAGAGCGTTAGGATGATTTTGATGGAAAACTCGTTTTCTAATGCTTTCGAAAAATAAAAAATATTTGCTTTTGAAAACTATTATACTATATTTGCAATTTTAAAATGATGTGCCTATGTCGGATTTGTTGCTGACGATCACACATTATTTTAATAAAATATAATGTGTAGTAGTCGAAAAAAGCGAGGTGGTAGCTATGACCGTAAGGAAACGCTAAAAAGAATTGCAGTACGCAGATCAGCTTCGCGTGAAGCCCAAAGTGCTGCGCTATATGGAGGTACTATTATGATTAAAAACCAATGCAGCTAAAGGCAAAAAGCAGCGGAAAAAAAACATATCAGCCCAAGGAAAATTGAACACCTTTTCGCTGCTGCTCGATGACCGCAGCATCAGCGTCCTTGCTTATGACCTTGAATGTCTATCCTTGTTATGGAAACAGAATGGATAATGTCCGAAATGCGAAAGGAACTTAGCGCAGATGAAGCCGGGTTTCGTGATTTGACCGATCCCATGCTGTACAAACTTTCTTCTGTGTTCGGTGGGGACTATGTAAAGCCAGCGCGATAAGGTTTGATGGTGAGACAGCCGCAATCGTTGGAGGCCATGCTTACAAAAAAAAAGTTAAAGACTATAATGTATATCATCTCTTGAATTTGCAAAACTGTTATGATTCTGATTGAAACAGATTATCGTAAAAATGTGAAATGGGAGGCGTTTGGCATATATTACACGAGAGCTGGAACGGAAATTTCTGAAACTCAATGCTTTTTTCAAAGTTATCCTTGTGACCGGTGCAAGACAGGTGGAAAAACAACCGGGAAAAGCTGACAGTGACAGAACCTATGTCACGATGGATAACGCAATGGCAAGAGAACTGGCTCAAAGCGACCCTGTGCTGTTCTTCCAGACTACAAGCCGCCGATTCTGATTGATGAGGTTCAAAAAGCACCGCTGTTTTGAACAGATCAAGGTAATTTGGATGAGAGCGACGAGAAAGGTCTTATTTGGCTGACAGGATCGCAGCAGTACAAAATGATGGAGCGAGTGCGTGAAACGCTTGTGGGGAAGGATCCGATATTGGAACTGTACAGGTCCGAAAGAAAAAAGCCGGGCTTGTGTTTGAACAGATTTGGACTTTCACTTGCCACCTTACAGGCAAGACAGCGTAAAGTGCCCAAAAATGATGTGATGTATTCAACATATTTGGGAGGGCGGTATGCCCCAGGTGCAGGGTGTGGACAATTTCGGCAGGGAATATTTCAATTCATATATCGACACTTATCTGATGCGGATGTGACTGAGGCAGGCGGCATTACGGATGCAGTACGTTTCCGAAAATTTCTGGTGGGCTGCGAACCAGAGAACAGGTCAATTACTCTACACTTGCGGAAAGATATTGCACCGAGACGGCAAAGGAATGGCTGAAAGTGCTTGGGGCTTCATATCATTTATCTTGCGCCGTATTCTAACAATGAGCTAAAACGGCTCAGTAAGACGTGAAGCTGTACTTCTGCGATACCGATTGTGTGCGTATCTTTTCTATGTGGCTGACGCCATGGATACCTTGCGAAAAAACAGCGGCCATTACTACGAAAATCGTAATGGAGCTTGTAAAGAACTACGCTTATGCAAAGTCCAAGGTGCCGCTCCAATGCAAAAGAAATTGATGTTTTTGTGGAGGAAAACTCGCCCTGATGGAAATCAAAAGCCGCAGCAGACCGGGCGAAGATGAAGAAATACAGCGTTTTTGACAACCATCCTTTGAACCGTGGAACGGTGGAAAAAATGCCCCATTCCGATTGATGCGGATAATTGTTTTATCCCCCCAGCAATCTTATCTGAGAAGTGGTGAAAAAACAGGAATAAGAGAAAAGACCTGATCTTAACGAATGGCAAAAAATGGGCACTATTGCAAGGTCTGCGGAGAACCAAGTCGAATGAGAGTTTTTCCAGGCCAGCGCTTTATTTCGTAAAAATGTGCGGTGTTGTACCGGCGGAGCGTTCCAAGGAAATGACTTTGGCCCGGCTGATGAATCTCCCATATCGTTTGTCCGGAACAGAAAGCATGGCTCGGACAAATGCCCTGAAATTGCAGAGGGCCCAGATGGTTTCCGGAGCATTCATTTATGCTGGCAGAAAACGAACGAAAAAAGCATTTCATATCATGAGATGACATTTGTTGTCCAGGATGAATTGTGGGACGAGTATGGCGATCCCCTTTGATGCATGATAGGGTTTATTCTGAAGGCAAACAAGGCTCATCTCATGCATTGCAAAGGCGTCCAATACAATCGAACTGACGGCGAAAGAAATGAGAAAACTTTAACCGCATCGTCAATGCGTACGAGGTATTTTCGTATTTTTCTCAAGAAATGCCCGATGTATTGGGCGAGGAAGAAGATCTTGCGGATATAGAAGTTTCGTTGAGGATGAAGAACAACCCGTTCATGATCGGTTTTCAGTTACTTAAATGGTGAAAAACAGAGATGAAAAGGCTTTTGACATCCCTATTCATGTCAACGAACTGGCGTTGGATTTACTGCAATACTTTGAGAATGATGAAGATGCAGACGATGATGAACCATATATCTGAAAAACAAAATATCACTTGCAGAGCACCCGATTTCAGGTGCTCTAATTTTATGAAATAAAGGAGGGCGGACAATTTGTACCCAATATGGGTGTGTCCAAGTATATATTTCAAGCCATTGTCAATGTGTTTTAAGTCCCATAGGCAAACATGACACACATATCACGGAGCATTGAATCTACCAAAGTAAAACACATGACGGAAGTCGACAAAGTTGATGAACGATGAGGTGAATCGAATTTGAAAGTTTTGATCGTAGAGCCGGGGTATTCGCCCTATGAGGCGGACCTGGAGAATACACTCGCATCCCTTACGGCGGTTTTGGAGTCGGAACAGTATACCGCAGCGTTCCCCTTTGACAATACGGTGATCGCGGCGGTGTACGGAGGGGAATGCAGAAAAGCCGTACAACCGGACGCTGGGCAGCATCGGCCTTGTACAGGGACGGTTCATCGTGTGCGGCAGCAGAAGGGGCCGGTTTGTGGGGCTGACGCGGGAGCAGGCGCAGCGGTATTCGCGGCGTCTGCACTTTCCGGAAAATTTGAAGAAAGGGACGGGCGGCTGTATTCGCTGCCCTGTGACCCGAAAATAAAACCAAAGGACGAGCGGCTGGGGAATTCCGGCCGCTTTTCCTTTTTAGAGAGGTAAAGGGAAATGGAACAGGAAGAATACATCGTGGATGGGCACAAGGTGACGCACCGCGTGCATCTTGGCGACAAGGAAATATTCCTTGCGGTGCAGCAGGACGCGCCGCTCCCGTTCTATGTCGGGTACATGGAAGTGAGCTATGAGCTGGGCCTTGCCCGGTTCAGCGGAATAGAGGGCACAACGGAATATACAGAGGCCTGGGAGATGTTCATCCAGCGCCTGCAAAAGCAGATCGAACAGGTCCGTACGCGCAGCGTTCGGAACACCATGCGCCGCCGCAGCTCCTGACGGAGGCCGACTGCATCCGGGACAGCCGCGCGGGTGATTACGAGGGCAAGGTGCTTGTAATGCGCCCCGGCGTTCTGCGCCCGGAATACTGGAACGCGGCCCATCAGCTGTATTTTGCCGTGGGCGGCAACGGCGCGCGTGCCAGCGGCCACGGTACAAAGGTGTTCTGCATCAACATATATACCGGGGAGCATACATATATCCGCCGCACGGACGTAATGGGGGCTGTCAAGCCGGACCATCTGCCCGGTTGGGCCAAGGAAAAGGCCGCCGCGCTGCGGCAGGACTATCAGCGTGAAAAGGCCGCTGAAAAACAGCGGCTGGAGGAATTTTTGACGGCACGCAGGGAAAAGGAAAAAGGCGAAGCCCTGCGCCGCCCACGGGCGGCGCAGACACGCGGAAGGGAAAAAGGCGGGGAGCGATGATGGAGCTGGAAATCCAAACGATGCAGCCGGGGGAACGGCTGTACGCATACAGGCAGAGCAAGCAGCTTGAGGGCCAGACAGGCGGCATCGGATATCTGCGGGGAGACTTTGGCAGGAGCGGCCGGGGATTTTTCACCACCTGGGAGGACGGACCCGGCCGGTACAAAACAGGTGCGTTCAGACAGGAGTTCGACCGGGTGGTCAATACCCTGCGGCAGCCCGGCGGCCTGTTTTCCGGCAGAAGTGAAATGGAGCGCTTCTGCCAGGACCATGCAGACGCAGGCTTTGACGGAAACTATTGCAGGGAATATGGATTCCGGATCAACACACAGCAGTACAGCTATCTGCTGCGCTGCCATACCGATCCGGGCGACTACAACTTCTATTTGTTTGCGTATGTGGCGGAGCATCTGGACTGGCACATGGAGAACGCGAAGCGCGGCATCCGCTTCATCACGCCGGACTACAAAGAGCTGTTCCGAATCCTGGACGGCGATAAGATCCGGATCACATGGAGCGACGGGGAACGGATCGAGCGTACCTGCAGATATATCGACGACTGCCATCTGGAACTGGGCCGGGGCACAGGCGGCATCCGGCACATCTGCCAGCTTGCGGAGCAGCTCCGGCAAAACGGCGGCACGGTCATCCCGCTGCGCTCGTCCCTGCCGGAGCAGTGCTACGGTCTTCTGCCCAGCACAGGCGGGATCATCCTTGTTAAAAAGGGAGAAACCGGCTTTTTCAAAACCGATATTCCAGACATGGGACGGGAGGAGAACCGCGCGTTCGTTTTGGAGACAAACGAAAAGCTGGGCGTGAGCCGCGCCCAGGCCGAGGCGATGTTGGCAGGCTCGATGTTCGGCTGGCAGACACAGGCCGCAGACCCGTGCAGCTATGACGAACAGGGGCGCATGCTGACCCCGAAGCAGAGATCCCAAAAAGAACGGGGCGAAGCCCGGTAAAAACGAAAACAGGAGATGAGCGGCGATGCCGGTGAACAGGCAGACCGTCCGGGAGCTGTCCCGGACAACGCTGTACAACATTACGAGCAGCGGGCAGGCGTGGCGGGCGTTCCTGGACGCCGCGGCGCGGCTGTACAAATACAGTTTTCCAGAGCAGGTACTGATCTACGCGCAGGAGCCGGAGGCGACGGCGTGCGCAGCGAAAGGAGGTGTGGTATACGCGGATGAAGCGGAGCCTGCGTCCGGACGCGCAGGCCATCGCGCTGCCGGACCCGCACAGCCATTTCGGGCGTCTCAAATACGTGTTTGACGTCAGGGAAACGCAGCCGCTGCCGGGCGCGCCGGAGTTCCGGCAATGGAGCCTGCCGTTTGAAGCGCTGGAGCGTGTGACGGACAGGCTGGGACAGGAATATGGGATTTCCCGGGAACCCGTGGTGGCGGACCGCGTTTACGCGCTTGTGATGAACGCGCCGCGGGAGCTGTATCCGATGCAGCTGACAGCGATGCTGCGTGCGGCGGACGCAGAAGGCCGATGGTCCGGGCAGGACGACGCCGCGCTGGCCCGGCAGTTCCAGCAGCTCGTGGCAGACAGCGCGGCATACATGGTGGGCGTCCGTGTTGGCGTTGGAGCGGGCGCGGTCACGGCGGACGCGCTGGAAAGCATCACGCGCTTCAACAGCTCCGGACTGGCCGCACTCGCGGGCACCTATGCCAGCCGCCTGGCTGCGTCGGTGCTGCGGGATATCGAACGCACGGCCAGGGAAAACGGCAGGCTTGCAATTCCGGCCCGCAGCGTGCAGAATGAAGGCAGAGAGGAATTTTCACATGCGGCTGAAGCCGCAAAGGAGGTACAGGACAATGACATATACAACACGGAACGGAGTGCGCTACCCGGATCTGATGCTGGAGGAACCGGAGACAGCACCGGGCAAATACGGCCTGCTGCGCCTCCGATATCTGGAGAAAAGCGACCCCGGTCAGCTGAACATCCTGCTGCTGGAGGGCACGCTGAACAGCCATCTGGCGCAGATCGACCGTCAGGTGCGCGGGCAGGTGGAGCAGACGATGGAGCGTCTGGTACAGCGCACAAGGCTGCCGGACAAACAGACGGACCCACTTGGCTGGGCCGGGACGATGAACAGCCTGCGCCAGCAGGCGGAGGAAACGGCGATGGAACTGATCTACGGCAGCTGAGCCTGTTCCCGGCAGAAGAAGAGATACAGGAAACAGGGCGTTCCGGCACGGAGCGTCCTGTTTCTTTGTCTCCGGATGAAATAGACGATATCCTGCGCTGTGACAGGGAATACAAAAAAGGCTGCAAAAAACAGGATATCGAAGCCTTTTTCAGCACCACCATGGATATGCAGGAACGCAAAGCCTTTCTGGCGGACGCCATGGGACATATATATACGGAGCTGTTCATCGGAAACCACCGTTACGGATACTGCAACCGGGGCAACGGCACAGTGGAATTCTGGCGCGGCGGTTATCTGTCCGCGCGGGCGAAAACAACGCTCACGCTGTTGGAAGTGGCGGAGCGCGCGGCGCAGCTCATTGAACAGGGAACATACCGGCGCGAGGCCCCGCCCGCCGCATTTCCCATCGTGGAGGACGCGAGGGAGGAGCAAGCGGATGGAACGGAGGCCCCGAAAACGGCGCGGGCCGGGTTCAGCGAAGCTGAGATCAACGCGGTGCTCTGCCATGGCTCCGGTTTTTCGAAGGGGAAATTCCGCATTGCCGAATGGTATGAGGGACGGCACACGGAAAAGGAGACCGCGGATTTTTTGAAGCACGAATACGGCGTCGGCGGGATGACATGGACATTTCCGGACGGCACACACGGCAGTGTGGACTACAACATGTACGGCAGGCCGGGCATTTCCGTGATACGCGGTACGGGCATGGACGCACCGTACCAGCTTTTGAAATGGCCGGAGGCGGCCCGGCGCATCGGACGGCTTGTGAAAGACGGCCTGTACCTGACGGACGAGGAAGAACAGCAATATCCAGAATGGAAGCGGGAAAAACAGGCGCAAAAGTTGAAAGCCGTGCGGCGGGATGCTGCCCGCGAGCCGCCCGCCCCGCAGCGTCCCTGTGCTGTGGACGACACCGTATACCTGGAGGACGGCAAGGCGTTCCGCATCGTTGAGATCAGCGGGGACGGCGTCCGCCTGGAGGACGCGGATTTTCCGCTGCTCATGCGGAAGGAAAGCATGGAAGCCTTTGCAGCGCTGCTCCGGGCGGACACGCGCAACGCGCAGCTTTTGCCGCCCGGTCCGGCGAGCGGGCAGGCTGTGTACACAGAAGCCCCGCGGGACCTTTCGCTGCCTTTCAGCGGGGACCGTTATCTGGACCTGAAGGATCAATACAACCGTTACGCGCTGGGCTGCGGAAACGATGCGTATTTTTGTTTTACGACGAGGACGCGCGCGTTGTATCGGGAGCGCTGCACACAAAGGTGCTGCATGCCGATGTGCCGCCGCTGGGCAAAGTGGACGTTACAGGCTTCCTTAAAGAGCAATGGCCCGCATATTTGAAAAAGCTGCTGTGCGCGGGCGTGGATACGGCGCTGTTTGAGCCGGGCGCGGGCCAGCCGGAGCCGGTCAGGCTGTGCCGTGCGGCAGAGGCGCTGCCGCGGGGCGGCATCATCGAAATCGAGGGCCGGGAGCACAGCATCACGGAAGTCAATTTCAAGTCGCGGACGGTCATTCTCAAGGACATGGAGCCGGCACCGGGCCAGCCGCGGTATACGACGATGGACGTGTCCAGCGCCTATGACGCATTTCAGGAGGACGGCCGGCGGATGGCGGAGCTGCCGCAGGCGGCACAGGTACAGAAGGATACCCCGTCTGTGCCAAAGCTGGATTACCGCTATCCCACGGAGAATGCATCTCCGGGTCGGCCCCAAGGCGCGGTTTGCGCTGAATGCCGCGGCCATCGGGACCCTGCGCCGTATCGAGGTCGAGGACCGTATGGCCACGGCGGAGGAACAGGGCATATTGGCGCGGTATGTGGGATGGGGCGGCCTTGCGGACGCCTTTGACAGAGAAAAAACCGAATGGGCGCAGGAGTACGCACAATTAAAATCCCTGTTGGATGAATCGGAATACATGGCGGCGCGCGCATCCACGCTGACGGCATTCTACACGCCGCCCACGGTGATACGGGCTATGTACAGCGCGCTGGAACGCTGGGGCGTGACGGGCGGAAACATTCTGGAGCCGTCCATGGGTGTGGGCGCGTTTTTCGGCTGCCGCCCAGAGCAGTTTGATACAAACCCCACCGGGCTTTACGGCGTGGAGCTGGACCGTATTTCCGCGCGCATTGCAAAGCAGCTCTACCAGTCGGCGCACATCTATGCCTGCGGCTATGAGAAAACGGCACTGCCGGACAGCTTCTTTGACTGCGCCGTGGGCAATGTTCCGTTCGGCAGCTTCGGCGTACATGACACGCGGTACGACCGGGAGCATTGGCTCATCCATGATTACTTTTTCGGCAAGACCATCGACAAGGTGCGCACGGGCGGTATCATCGCGTTCATCACCTCAAGCGGCACGCTGGACAAGGCGTCAGGCAATGTGCGGCGGTACATCGCCCAGCGGTGCGAATTGATCGGCGCGGTGCGCCTGCCCAGCGACACGTTCCGCCAGAGCGCGGGCACAGAGGTGACGTCGGATATCCTGTTTCTGCAAAAGCGCGAACGCATGGCGGACCGGGATGAAGCGTGGCTGCATGTGGGAAAGACCGGGGACGGCGTGCCCATCAACCAGTATTTTGCGGAACATCCGGAAATGGTGCTGGGCGATATGGTGATGGAGAGCGGCCCGTTCGGTCCCCGCTCCGTTTGCCGCCCGCGTCCGGGACAGGACCTGGGCGCGGCGCTGCACGCCGCACTGGAAGGGCTGGACGCACGGCTCCCGGCGGCGCTGCCGCTGGAACAGGCGGAACAGGAGATCGAGATGCTGCCCGCGGACCCGGATGTGCGCAATTACAGCTTCACGGAGGTGGACGGCAGGCTGTACTTCCGGGAAAACTCCGTCATGCGCGCGGTGGAGCTGGACGGGGCGAATACGCGCCGCGTGCGGGAGCTGATCGCGCTGCGCGGCCAGACGCGCAGGCTCATGCAGGTACAGCTTGACGGGTGCGGAGACGCGGCGGTACAGCTGGAGCAGGACAGGCTGAACCGGCTGTACGACAATTTTGTGCGGCGGTATGGCCGCATCAACAGCCGTGGGAACGCGGGCGTATTCCGGGACGACAGCGGATATTTTCTTCTGTGCGCGCTGGAGGTGTTCGATGACGAAGGGAACTTCAAGTGCGAATCGGACATGTTCACAAAGCGCACCATTCAGGCGCGCAGGCCCGCGACCGAGGTGGGGACAGCCAGCGAAGCGCTGGCTGTTTCCATTTCTGAACGCGCGTGCGTGGACCTTCCATATATGGCGCAGCTCCTGCGCACGGAGGACCAGGACGGGATCGTCCGTGCATTGCAGGGCGCTATTTTTCGAGACCCGTCGCGCGTGCGGGAGGGTATCCCGGAAAGCGGCTGGGTGACGGCGGACGAATACCTGTCCGGGAATGTGCGGGAAAAGCTGCACACGGCACAAAAAGCGGCGGAAGCGGATGCGGCGTATGTAGTCAATGTATCCGCTCTGGAGCAGGTGCAGCCCGCGCCCGTTGAAGCCGGGGACATCGAGGTGCATCTGGGCGCTACATGGATACCGGTGGATGTTGTGAAGGATTTCATGGTGGAGCTGCTGGAGCCGTCCTGGAATGCCGCGGCGGTGATGGAAGTGATATATGTCTCATACACAGGCCAATGGAACATCACAAACAAGGCAAAGGGCGCGGCGGCCAATGTGAAAGCAAACGAGACATATGGTACAGAGCGCATCAACGGATTTCACATTCTGGAAGCGTCGCTGAATATGCGCACGGTAAAGGTGTACGACACAAAATACGACACCGTATCCTGCCGGGAAATACGGGTTCTGAACAAAAACGAAACGATACTGGCGCAGCAGAAGCAGGACGCCATCAGGCAGGCGTTCCGCGACTGGCTCTTTAAAGACCCGGCCCGCCGTGAACGCCTTGTGAAGCTGTACAACGAAAAATTCAATTGCCTGCGCGGGCGGGCGTATGACGGCAGCCATATTTCCTTTCACGGCATGTCGCCGGAAATCGTGCTGCGGGAGCACCAGCGCAACGCCGTGGCGCGCATCCTTTACGGCGGCAACACGCTGCTTGCACACGTTGTCGGGGCCGGGAAGACCTACACGATGGCAGCGGCGGCGATGGAGGCCAAACGCCTGGGGCTGTGCAGCAAAAGCCTGGTCGTTGTGCCAAACCACCTGACGGAGCAATGGGGCGCGGAATGGCTCCAGCTGTATCCCGGCGCGAATATCCTTGTGGCCACGAAAGTGGATTTTGAAACCGCGAACCGGAAAAAATTCTGCGGGCGCATTGCCACGGGAGATTACGACGCGGTGATCACCGGGCATTCCCAGCTTGAGAAGATCCCGCTGTCGGCAGAGCGGCAGGCGGCCATGCTCCAGCGCCAGATCGACGAGATCACCACGCAGCTTGGCCTTATGGACAAGGATACGCCGCGCTTTACGGTCAAGCAGATGGAACGGACGCGCAAGGGGCTGGAAACACGGCTGGAGCGTCTCAATGATGACAGCCGCAAGGATGATGTTGTGACCTTTGAAGAATTGGGCATTGACCGCCTTTTCATTGACGAGGCGCACAACTTTAAGAATCGTGCGAAACGTTGCGCTATAAAGCTATCGTTGACAGCGATAACGAAAGCGCCATGCGATAGCACTTGATACAAGAAAATATCGCAGAGAACTCAAATCTCAAAATCAGGGTGAGATTCCCCGTACAGAATCAGTGCCGGGGAGGAGAAATCCGAGAGTGGTTTGTCAAACCGCAGGCAGTACCTAATACTCTCACTGTGCGTTGCACGTCTGTAAACGTGCATGGTACAGAGCGTGGTGAAGTCGTAACCTGAAAACCATAAACCGAAAGGCATGGATAATAATGGTGCGGGCTTCCGAAGCCTATGGCTACCGAAAATGAAAGCTATGCAGCATCGTAAGAATTAACGGCATCCGAAAGGGGGTGAAAATTGTGTGCGGCTGGTTTTTTCCGTACATGCCCGATGGACTGAAATATCCATCAGAGCCACGTAAAAACTATGATTCAAAACGTGGTTGATTTCTCCCGGTGTAAGGTAGCGGCCTAAGGGCTTCAATGGTTAGAAATAACCGCAAGGATAGAGATTTGGGAACGTTTGAGAACCTGTAATTGGAGTGTTGCAGCACGATGAAGATTGCAGGGGTCAGCCGTACCATAGTAGTCTGAGACTGGAACAAACCAGTTACACGGGGCTGAAACGCCCCACGGCGAAGGGTACGAGTCAAGTTGATTTACAAATTTCACAATTAAAGCCAATGAACTCCCTGAAAGATGGGTGACGAACTGCGAGGTGATAGCCTTGTGCATTTGAACGTCAGGTTTCAATCAGAAACAGAACTAAAGAAATTCCAAGACCTACTCTATGAAAAATCGGGTCAAGGCGTTTCATTCACAGGACTGTTGGAAGCGATGGCCAGCGAAGTGACCATCGTCACCGCTATCCATAATATCAAGTCCAACAAGGGGCAGCAAACTGCCGGAGTGGACGGGGCAAAAATGGATAGATACCTGCAAATGCCAAAAGATGAACTGACCCAGTTGATTCAGTCAAAATTTATGGACTATAAGCCTAAACCGGCCCGGCGGGTTTACATCCCAAAAGCAATGGCAAACAGCGGCCGCTGGGTATCCCCACTGCATTAGACCGAATCATTCAGGAATGCGTGAGAATTATTTAGAGCCAATCTGCGAAGCGAGGTTTTATCCGCATAGCTACGGCTTCCGCCCCTATCGGGCACAAAACACGCAATCAGAGATATTGTAAACGTCATCAATGCAAGCTGCAAGTCACCAGACCAGCCTGTTTGGGCTGTCGAGGGGCGATATAAAGGTTGTTTCGACAACATCGACCATAGGCTATTGCTCCAAAAGCTCTGAGCAATGTAACTGAACGGAAGTACTGA
>VOFH01001426.1_pt1 | contig 18072 bp, 32 predicted proteins | sample 5384091 | NCBI WGS metagenome assembly VOFH01 (sample SAMN12384727, study PRJNA508395) | human gut metagenome | isolation source: healthy gut G | host: Homo sapiens
GCGGAAGTAGTTGCAGTGCATGCGGACGAAACTATATGAATAAAAATAATAAATTTCAGCTGGAATCAGTCAAAACTGATGAATTGTATTCCCATGGAGAATATCACAGGACTTGGAAAGAAACTGGGCACCTTTGAGACAGCAGCGTAAAAAAGGAAAAAGCATAATCAGAAACTTAAAAATCACCCATTAAAAACCGAACTCAGTAACAATTTTTTAATGTGATTGCAATAATGGCTTTCTTATGTGTTATTATTTAAAGGAGTAATCGAAATGAAAATGAATAATATAACACATTAATTGGAATGCCCGGCAGGTAAAGCACACTGGGCGTTGTTCTTGCGAAAATACTTGGATACGAATTTTTAGATTCAGACCTTTTAATACAAAAGAAGAAAAAAAGACGATCATTTTAGTTTCCTGAGAAGTAAATCATTGATGATACTGTAATTGCTACTGGGGGAAGTATATTGCAGAAGCCATTTCAAGACCATTGAGAATCGCGTAAATCTTGCGTTCTTCTCAGACCTTGATACAGAGAAATATGCAGACATTGTGGTAGATGAAGAAAGGAGAAGATGTAACTGTAGATCGTTACTATTCGACGGAATGTGTTACGATGAACAGTGAACAGTAACTGTAAATCAGAGGAGGGCTGTCAGGTTATTGGAGAGAAATTGACAATAGCCTTTTATTTCATGAGTAAGAATAATAGAGGTGTATTATGGAACAGTATGTGATTAAAGGTGGAAATCCGCTTGTTGGTGACGATCAATATTATGATGGCAGCCTGGCATTGGCTCCGGGACGTACTATTTTGGAAAATGCCGCAAGAGAACCGCATGTAGTTGACGTTGCCAACTTCCTGAACAGTATGGGGGCGAATATCAAGGGTGCCGGTACGGATGTGATCCGTATTAAAGGTGTGAGAAGCTCCACCGTACAGAGTATTCTATTATTCCGGATCAGATCGAGGCAGGTACATTTATGTTTGCTGCGGCAGCAACAGGCGGAGATGTAACAGTTAAGAATGTAATTCCGAAGCATCTGGAAGCAACTACGGCTAAACTTGAAGAAATTGGATGTGAGGTTGAGGAATTTGATGATGCAGTTCGTGTACGTGCACGTGCAAAGAGACTTCACCGTACTCATGTAAAGACCTTCCATATCCCGGATATCCTACAGATATGCAGCCACAGATTGCTGTAACTCTTGGCACTTGCAGAGGGAACCAGTATTGTAACAGAGAGTATTTTTGAGAACAGATTCAAGTATGCGGACGAACTTTTCACGTATGGGAGCAAAACATCAAAGTTGAGGGAAATTCAGCAATTATTGATGGTGTGAAGAAGCTTACAGGTGCGAGAGTAAGTGCACCGGATCTGCGTGCAGGTGCAGCCCTGGTGATCGCAGGTCTTGCAGCAGATGGAATCACAGTTGTTGATGATATCGTATATATCCAGAGAGGATACGAGAATTTTGAAGATAAGCTTGAGATCTCTCGGTGCTGAGATTGAGAGAGTATCCAATGAGAAAGAAATCCAGAAATTCCGTCTCAGGGTGGGATGATAAAAAATACCAAAAAATTACTTGACATTTGTAAGGGTTAAGTATATTGTATGATATGCAGCAATCTTAATTAATGCAAAGTTAATAATTAGTAATAGCCTTTTATTCAGAGTGGTGGAGATACAAAGGATCTGCGAAGCCACGGCAACCCCTGTTTGTGTAGGAAGGTGCCAACCTGAGCGAGTGATCGAACAATAAGAGGATTGTTGAGATAATCAGACAGTCCGATTTTCGGGCTGTTTTTTTGTTAACGGAAAATATCAGCGCGAGAGAAACTGTTGATACAGAACATTTTGGCTGTTTATCTGAAGTCGGGAAAAAGGAAAATGAAAAGAAAGGAGAACACAATGGAGAAAATTTTATTTACTTCTGAATCTGTAACTGAAGGCCATCCGGATAAAATGTGTGATGCTATTTCCGATGCGATCCTTGATGCTCTGATCGCACAGGATCCGATGAGCCGTGTAGCCTGCGATACTGCAACTACAACAGGTCCTGTACTTGTTATGGGTGAGATCACTTCCAACAAATATCGATATAGTCAATCGTAAGAGATACTATCCGCGAAATCGGATATACACGTGGAAAATATGGATTTGATGCTGATACATGTGCAGTTATCACAGCAATCGATGAACAGTCTGCTGATATTGCAATGGGTGTTGATAAAGCACTTGAGCAGAAAGAGAATCAGATGGATGAGGACGAGCTTGACTCTATTGGAGCAGGTGACCAGGGTATCCAGTTTGGTTATGCTTCCAATGAGACAGAAGAGTATATGCCATATGCCATCAACATGGCACACAAACTTGCACGTCAGTTAACGAAGATCCGTAAAGACGGTACATTAAAATATTTAAGACCGGACGGAAAGACACAGGTTACTGTTGAGTATGATAAGAATGGAAAAACCAAGCCGTATTGATGCAGTAGTTTGCTCCACTCAGCATGATCCGGATGTAACTCAGGAGCAGATTCATGAAGATATTAAAAAATACGTTTTCGATGAAATCATTCCTGCTGATATGGTTGATGACAACACAAAATACTTTCATCAATCCAACAGGCCGTTTTGTAATTGGTGGACCTCACGGTGACAGTGGTCTTACAGGACGTAAGATCATCGTTGATACTTATGGTGGAACAGGCCGTCATGGCGGCGGTGCCTTCTCCGGTAAAGACTGCACAAAAGTTGACCGTTCCGCAGCTTATGCTGCACGTTATGTTGCAAAGAACATTGTTGCAGCAGGTCTTGCTGACAAGTGCGAGATCCAGCTTTCCTACGCAATTGGTGTTGCATCCGACTTCTATTCATGTAGAAACATTTGGCACAGGTAAAGTATCTGATGCGAAACTGGTAGAGATCATCCGTGAGAACTTTGACCTTCGTCCGGCTGGCATCATCAAAATGCTTGATCTCCGCCGCCCGATCTACAAACAGACTTCTGCATACGGACATTTCGGCCGTACAGATGTTGACCTTCCATGGGAGCATCTGGACAAGGTTGATGATCTGAAAAATATCTTGCGTAAAATTTGGTTAAAAAGAAAATGGCTTGTATTGAAGCCTGCTTGAAAATTCCATATTAAAGTTAGAGCCTGGAAGAGACTGGTATATAGCAGAAGAAGTCTTTTTCCAGGTTTTTTATGTTGAAAAACTGAATATTATAGAGCTATTTTTTATAGAAAATTAAGAGATGAAATCAGAGCTTTATGCTATAATCTATATAAATCCGGTGAAGCAGCTTCATACGACAGGGAAGCTGTTGAAAATTTCCGTAAAAAGAAGAAAAGGATAGAACTGTTATGAAGCTAAAAACAAGAATCATTCTGGGATTCACCATGATCATTCTTATGCCTCTGCTTCTGTTTGCCGCCACTTTGTATGGATTCAGCCAGTCACAGGCGCAGAAAACACAGGCAGTGACTGAGAGCGATGGAACAGTATATGATATTTCCATAACAGACTCAGCCGACAGTCAGGGCAGGGTACATGTAATGGCCAAGGATTTGTTTATCAGTGCGTTTGTAATCCTGATCTCCGTTGCTTTGGTAGTTGGTCTTTGGGTATATCGCAGCATTGCCGTTCCATTGGTTAAATTAAAAAAGCGACGCAGAATATAAAAGAGGGCAACCTGGATTTCGTTCTGGATGTAGAAGGAAAAGACGAATTTTCTGAGCTCTGTCAGGATTTTCGAGGAAATGCGCCGCCGTCTGAAAGAATCTACAGAAGAAAAAAGCCTTATAGAAAAAGAGAACAGAGAGCTGATCAGCAACATTTCCCATGATCTGAAAACTCCGATCACAGCAGTGAAAGGATATGTAGGGGGAATCATGGATGGAGTGGCAGATACCCTGAGAAAATGGATCGCTATGTGGGCACCATCTACAACAAGACGAATGAGATGGATCATCTGATCAATGAGCTGACTTTTTATTCAAAGATTGATACCAACAGAATTCCATATACTTTCAGTAAACTGAATGTAGAAGATTATTTTGAAGATTGTTCAGAGGAAGTTGGTCTGGAACTTGAGACCAGGGAATTGAGCTGGTTTATGCCAACTATGTGGAAAAAGATGTTATGGTAATTGCCGATGGGGAGCAGATCCGCCGTGTTATTCATAACATTATCAGCAACGCTATCAAATATATGGATAAACCCAAAGGTATCATCCAGATTCGCATAAAGGATGTGGGAGATTTTATTCAGGTTGAAATTGAAGATAATGGAAAAGGTATTGGCCCCAAAGGATCTGCCGTCTATTTTTGATCGTTTTTACAGAACAGACGTGTCGAGAAATTCATCCAAGGGAGGAAGCGGAATCGGTCTTTCCATTGTGAAAAATCCTGGAGGATCATGGAGGAAAGGTCTGGGCAACCAGCAGGCTTGGAATCGGCACAATCATGTATTTTGTACTTAGAAAGTATCAGGAGGTACCAATGAAATGAGCAGAATTTTAATTATAGAAGATGAAGAGGCAATTGCAGATCTGGAGAAGGATTATCTGGAGCTTTCCGGATTTGAAGTTGAAATCTGCAACAGAGGCGATCTGGGGCTTAATATGGCGCTGAAAGAAGATTTTGACCTGATTATTCTGGATCTGATGCTTCCGGAAGTGGATGGCTTTGATATCTGCAGGCAGGTAAGACAGGAAAAAAATACTCCTATCATCATGGTATCTGCAAAGAAAGATGATATTGACAAGATCGCGGTCTTGGACTTGGGGCTGACGATTACATGACCAAGCCATTTAGCCCAAGCGAGCTTGTTGCCAGAGTAAAGGCACATATGGATCGCTATAACCGTCTGATCGGCTCCACCACGCAAAAGAACGATATTATTGAGATTCGTGGAATCAAGATTGATAAGACTGCACGCCGCGTATGGGTAAACGGAGAGGAGAAAACTTTTTACCACCAAGGAATTTGATTTGCTCAAGTTAAATATAAATTATAAAATTATATAAGCATATGCTGAGTTTTATAAGACATTAGAGTAGAATATCATTGAAAAGTTGCTTCTTTGAGTAAATATTATTCTATACATGAATTTTCAAAAAATTATAGGTGTATCAGCACAGACATTACGAAATTGGGATGCTAATGGAAAACTTCATCCGCATCATCCTACAACAAGTGGTTATAGGTATTATTCCGATGAACAGCTCAACCAGGTAATGAATGTAAAGCCTAAAAACCGTATTATCATTGGATATTGTCGTGTTTTAAGCCACAAACAGAAAAGATGACCTGGAACGACAGATTGAGATTATTGATAATACTGAAAATCCGAACAGCAGGAACTTGTTGAAGATCTGGTTCAGGTAATCACAGTATTCAGTTGTAAATTACAAGGAAAACGAGCGAATAAAGCTAAGAAACTGATCCGTGAACTGATACAGGAGGAAACAGATGGTAAAAGCCATAAAAGTAATGCTGATACCAAACAATGTACAGAAAACTAGGATGTTTCAGTACGCAGGTGCTTCAAGATTTGCTTATAACTGGGCTTTGGCCAGGGAAATAGAGAACTATGAAAAAGGTGACAAATTCCTTTCAGATGCAGAACTCAGAAAAGAATTTACGAAGCTTAGACATTCTGATGAATATGCATGGTTACTGAGTATTTCAAATAATGTAACCAAACAGGCGATTAAAGATGCCTGTACTGCTTATAAGAACTTTTTCAAAGGTTTGCAGAAATTCCCAAGATTCAAGTCAAAAAAGAGATCAATGCCGAAGTTCTATCAGGACAACGTTAAGATACGATTCAGTAATACCCATGTTAAATTTGAAGGCTTTTCCTCCAGCAGGAAGGCCAACAAGCAAAAATAAATTGGGTAAGACTTGCAGAGCATGGTAGGATTCCTACAGATGCTAAATATATGAACCCGAGAATATCCTTTGACGGATTGAACTGGTGGATCAGCGTATGTGTAGAATTTCCTGACTGCAGGGAAACACTTAATGATGACGGAGTCGGCATAGACCTGGGAATCAAAGATCTGGCGATCTGCTCTGATGGAGCTAAGTATAAGAACATCAATAAGAGTCAGAAAGTAAAGAAACTAGAAAAACAGAAACGCAGATTACAGCGTAGTATCTCTCGTTCTTACGAGAAAAATAAAGAAAGGGGAAAGTTACTGTAAAACAAATAATGTAATCAAAAAGGAAAAACTTTTATTAAAACGAAATCACAGATTAACAAACATCCGTAAAAATTATTTAAATCAGACCATATCGGAGATCATAGATCGAAAACCAAGATTTATATGTATTGAAGATCTGAATGTCAGCGGAATGATGAAAAACAGACATTTATCCAAAGCAGTTCAGGCACAGGGATTTTTTTGGTTTAGAAAACAGCTCGAATATAGGTGCAGCGATAAAGGGATCCAGCTTATTGTGGCTGATCGGTTTTATCCATCATCAAAGCTTTGCAGCTGTTGTGGAAACATCAAAAAGATCTGAAGTTATCTGACAGAGATTTATAGATGTGCGTGTGGGAATATGATTGACAGAGATTTCCAGGCATCTATAAATCTCAAGACTTATGGAGAAAAATTTGCAAGTTGACACTGAAATGTTAATGCAAATATGTACGGATACGTTAGTCCGAAATTTACGCCTATGGAGAGTACAAGAACTTGTGAGTAGATAGATATTTATATCATCAAAAGCATGCTTGTTGAAGTAGGAATGAAACTTTATAAGTTTTCAGTAACGGTAAAAAAATGAGAAGACTATATAAAGAATTGGAGAACTACGGCAAATCCGACTTTTATCCTTTCCATATGCCCGGTCACAAGCGGAATAAGGCGTGCATAGAGGGGATTTTCCTATTGAACATTGATATTACGGAAATAGACGGATTCGACGATCTGCATCATTCTGAGAATTTTACTTGAAGGCAGAATGCCTTATCCAGAATGTACGGCACCAGGAAAAGTTTTTTTAGTGTCAACGGAGCAGGAATTCTTACTGCCATTTCCGCATCTGTGAAAAAGGGTGGACAGATTCTGGCTGTCATAAGGCTGTTTACCACGCAATTTATCTCCGGGAACTGGTTCCACATATATTTATCCACAATCTGACAACGATTTGGGGATAAATGGCTCAATTTCCGTATCCCGTGTGGAAAGATATCTTGAGGAAAATCCGAAAATTGAAGCAGTCCTTATTACATCGCCTACTTATGATGGTGTGGTTTCAGATGTGCGCAAGATTGCGGAACTGCCCACAAACATGGAATTCCGCTGATCGTGGATGAAGCCACGGCGCTCATTTCAGATTCTCTGACTATTTTCCTGTTTCAGCAGCAGATCTGGGAGCAGATGTGGTGATCCAGAGCTTTCACAAAACATTGCCGGCCATCCGTCTTCATCTGTGCAGTGAACGTGTAAGTGAGAAGCTGATCCCAGATTTCTTGGAATTTATGAGACCAGCAGTCCGTCTTATATACTTATGTCCAGTCTGGATGCCTGTGTAGCGAAGCTGGAAAAAGACAGCGGACGATTATTTGATGAATTTACGGAAAATCTGGAAGCCGCCCGCAGACAGCTTGGTCAGCGCAGGTATATACGTCTGTTACAGACACCGGAAGAGACTGGGGAAGAAAAAGGACGAACAGGGCACAACAGAAATATTTGATTATGACCGCTCTAAGCTGATTCTGTCCACATTGCACAGCAGTTTAAATGGTCCGGAACTTGTGGGAATCCTTCTGAAGAAAATATCATTTGGAAGTTGAGATGACTACAGAGAATTATGTGCTTGCGCTGGCAGCAGTTGGAGACACCAGGAAGGATTCCGGAGACTTTGCAAAGCTATAGAAGAAATCGACAGACAGGAAGCTGAACTGGCAGAGAAGAGCAGGAATATAACAGAGAAAATAGCTGTTGGAAATTCAGATTATGTACCGGAAGTGGAAAGGCAAGAAGTGTGTTAAATGTAATTCTGAAGATTGTGAAAGATATGAAAAAAGGATACCCGCAGCGATGGCTTGCGAAATGAAAAAAAATATGCCTGCAAGTGTGGTCCTATGAAGCAGCTTATGTCCATTTCAGGGCAATGGATGCCCCATCCCAGCTTTGTCTTCTGGAAGAAAGTGCGGGGAAAATTGCCGCAGAATTTGTATATCTTTATCCGCCGGGATTCCCATTATTGTTCCAGGCGAACAGATTACTGGACTTTTTAAAAGGAATGTGAGAAGATATATGGAACAGGGGACTGAATCTTCACGGTCTTTGCGGAGAAAAATAACGAAACAATAAGCGTAGTAAAGGAGCAGGCAGAGGTGTAACCCTGCCTGATACATTATGGGAAAAAATATTTTACATTATGGGAAAGCGCATCTGGTAAGGATCATATATATGCCAGGCTGGCAGCACATGAGGGATTGGGACCCAAGAAGCTGGTTCTTTATACTACCCGCCCAATCCGTGCAGAGGAAGAGAATGAATAAACAGTACTATTTCTCGTGGATGATAAAGAGCTGGAAGAATTTCGAAGCAGCGGAAATCTGATCGAGGCCAGAGCTTATCATACAGTACATGGAATCTGGAACTATTTTACAGCAGATGACGGTCAGGTGGATTTGAAAAATGCTGACTATCTGGGAATCGGTACACTTGAATCTTATGTGAAAATGAGAGAATACTATGGAAAAGAGAATGTTTGTCCTGTTTATATCGAAGTGGAGGACGGAGAGCGTCTTGCAAGAGCATTGAAAAAGAGCGTGGTAGGAGATACCCGCTATGAGGAAATGTGCAGAAGATTTCTTGCAGATCAGGAGGATTTTTTCCGAAGAAGAAAATTGCTGCTGCCGGGATTACGAGAAAATTCCAGAATGTTGATCTGGAGGAATGTGTAGAAGAAATTGCTGAATATATCAGACAGGCATAATGTGCATCATGAAGCGTGTGACTGGTGAACGGAGTGAGCAGTAAACATTTTTGATTGATAAGTGAATAAATTCACAAAAACTATAGCATGATTTTTTGTTACATGATAGAATTAAAGGGTAAAATACATTTAGAGCGTATTTGTACAAAATAAGTTATGCAGGGTTGCTGACCGCAGCCTTTGACAATAGCGAAAATGATAGGGTGAGGTGATTCCGATGTTAGGGTTTAACGACATTATAGGACATGAAGAGATAATCAGACATTTGAAGAATGCCATACAGACAGAGAAAGTGTCCCATTCGTATATTTTACAGGTGACCCTGGTTCTGGAAAGAAATTGCTGGCAGGAACCTATGCGATGACATTGCAGTGTGAAGAGGGCGGTACGGACCTTGCGGACATTGTGATTCCTGCAAGAAAGGCAATCGGTAAGAATCACCCGGATATCATTATGGTGACCCATGAGAAGCCAAATGTGATTACAATTGACGAAATCAGGGAACAGATTATCAATGATGTGGATATTAAGCCATACTGCAGCCCATACAAGATTTATATTGTGGCAAATGCAGAGCTGATGAATCCCCCAGGCACAGAATGCTCTTCTGAAGACCATTGAAGAGCCGCCGGAATATGCAGTTATCATGCTTCTCACAAGCAATATTGATGCTCTGTTGCTGACCATTCGTTCAGATATTGTACGTCTGGATCACAAGAGGTTGTAGATGACGGTCTGGTAAAGAAGTACCGATGGAACATCTCCATATACCGGATTATCAGCAGGCTGAGATCGATGCTTCCTATGCTCATGGCAGTATTGGCAGAGCGAAACAGGTAGCTACTTCCCAGGAGTTTGCAGATATGACCAGAATGCACTCCGCATCTGAAGAATACAGCAGACGGAATGGAAGTATATGAGCTTACAGAAGCAATCAAGGAGCTTTCAATGACAAGCAGAACATCAGTGACTATCTGGATCTTTTCCAGTTCTGGTTCCGTGATGTACTGATGTTTAAGGCTACAGGAAGTTGATAATCTTGTATTTAAGCAGGAAATAAATTATAAAAGGAACAGGCAAGCCAGCGTTCCTATAGAGAACCTGGAGAAGATTTCTGGATGCACTGGAGAAAACAAAGTACGTCTTCGTGCCAATGTAAATACAGAACTTGCTCTTGAGCTTCTGTTCCTTACAATCAGGGGAGAAATAGAATGGCAAAAAGTAGTAGGCGTAAGATTTCGGAATGTAGGTAAAGATCTATTACTTCAATCCGAAGAACTATAAAAAAGTGAAACCGGGCGATCATGTAATTGTGAGACTGCCCGCGGTGTTGAGTATGGAAAGGTGGTGCTTGCACCCTAAGGATGTGGTGGATGACCAGGTGGTACATCCTTTGAAGGAAGTGCTGTCGCGTGGCTACCAAAGACGATGATGAAAGAGAAGTATAACAGGGAGCGTGAGAGGGACGCTTTCAAGATCTGTCAGAAGAAGATTCGTGAACATGGTCTGGAAATGAAACTGATAGATGCAGAGTATACTATTTGATAATAATAAAGTGCTGTTTTACTTTACAGCAGACGGCAGAATTGGGATTTTTCGCCAGCTGGTAAAGGATCTTGCATCTATTTTTAAGACAAAAATTGAACTTCGCCAGATTGGTGTTCGCGATGAGACAAAGATTCTGGGAGGAATCGGTATCTGCGGAAGATGTCTGCTGCCACACATATCTGTCAGTTTGCACCTGTATCCATCCGAATGGCCAAGGAACAGAATCTCTCTCTGAACCAGACGAAGATTTCAGGTGTATGCGTGAAGACTGATGCTGTCTGAAGAATGAGCAGGAGACCTATGAGGAGCTGAATCGCAGACTTCCCCGGGAATCGGAGATACGGTAACTACTCCAGACGGAATCAGGGCAATGTACAGAGTGTAAATGTACTCCGCCAGCTTGTAAAGGTAGTAGTAGAAATTGGTGATGAGAAAGAAATTCAGGAATTCCCTGTAGGCGAACTGAAATTCCGTTCCAGAAAAAGAAAGTAAAGTCTCTGAAAAAGAATTAAAAGAACTGAAGGATCTGGAAGATAAAAAAGGAGATTCCAAATTAGATGATTAATGATCTTGTGAAGGAGAATGAGCGGATAGATGATCTGCAGAATGGCTATTATATCATTCAGGATCCCCGGAAATTCTGCTTCGGTATGGACGCTGTTCTTTTTATCTGGGTTTGCCAGAGTGAAGAAGGGAGAGAAGGTTCTCGATATGGGAACGGGAACTGGTATTATTCAGTACTCCTTGCTTCCAAGACTGTGGGAGAGCATTTCTGGGTCTGAAATCCAGGAAGAGTGTGCTGAAATGGCAGCAGAAGTGTGAAATACAATAACCTGGAGGACAGGGTCAGTATCAGACAAGGTGATATTAAGGAGGCTGCTGATATTTTTTCGGGGCAGCTTCTTTTGATGTAGTGACAAGTAATCCGCCTTATATGATCGGACAGCATGGACTTCGCAATCCGCATATGCCAAAGGCAATCGCCCGACATGAGATCCTTTGTACTCTTGAGGATGTGGTAAGCCAGGCTTCGAAGCTTCTTGGAGACAGAGGACGTTTTTACATGGTACACAGACCGTTCAGACTGACGAAATTATGCAGGTTTTGACGAAATATAGCTGGAGCCTAAGCGTATGCAGCTTGTTTATCCATACATTGACAGGGGAGCCTAATATGGTGCTCATAGAAGCCCTGAAAGGCGGCAATTCCCGGATTACTGTGGAAAGACCGCTGATCGTGTATGAGAAGCCGGGAGTTTATACGAAGGAAATTCTGGAAATGTACGATATGATTTAAAAAAGATCGCAAATAAAAATGAAAAACAGATGATTGCAGAAGGGAGAAAAATATGAGTGGTAAATTATATCTATGTGCCACGCCAATCGAAATCTGGAGGATATTACGCTTCGCGTGCTCCGTGTTCTGAAGGAAGTGGATCTGATCGCTGCGGAAGACACCCGCAACAGTATCAAGCTTCTCAATCATTTTGACATAAAACTCCAATGACCAGTTACCATGAGTACAACAAAGTGGAGAAAGCCTACACCCTCATTTGAGAAAATGCAGGAGGGGCTGAATGTGGCTCTGATCACAGATGGGAACACCTGGAATTTCTGATCCAGGAAGTATTGGCTGCTATGTGTTACGATGCCGGAATTGAAGTAACTTCGCTTCCAGGCCCGGCAGCATGCATCACGGCCCTTACCCTGTCGGACTTTCCACCCGCAGATTTGCATTCGAGGCAACTCGGTGGATGAAGCGCTTGCAGGATATTGTGATCATATCCAGGTGTTCATCAATCCGGATAATTCAATTACGGTTATAGATAACGGACGTGGTATTCCGGTGGGGATCAACCACAAAGCGGGACTCCCTGCGGTAGAGGTTGTATTCACCGTGCTTCATGCCGGCGGTAAATTCGGCGGTGGAGGATACAAGGTATCCGGTGGACTTCACGGTGTAGGAGCTTCCGTTGTAAATGCGCTTTCTGACTGGCTTGAGGTTGAGATCTGCCACGAAGGAAGGTGTACAGACAGAGATATGAAAAAGGACATGTTGTTTATAAGCTGAAGGTTGTAGACGAATGTGATCCGGAGAAGACAGGAACAAAGGTAACCTTCCTTCCGGATGAAACTATTTTCGAAGATACAGTATTTGATTATGATACGTTAAAACAGAGATTCCGTGAGATGGCGTTCCTTACCAAAGGGACTTCGCATCAGCCTGACTGATCTCCAGGGAAGAAGAACCGAAAGAAAGAAAAGTGTTCCACTATGAAGGCGGTATCAAGGAGTTCGTTCAGTACTTAAATCGCAGTAAGACTCCGCTTTACGAGCAGATCATCTACTGTGAAGGAACAAAAGATAATGTAGAAGTTGAAGTTGCAATGCAGCACAATGATTCTTATACAGATAACACCTATGGTTTTGTAAATAATATCACAACACCGGAAGGTGGACCCATGTGGTCGGATTCAGAAATGCGATCACAAAGACCTTTAACGACTATGCGAGAAAGAACAAATTATTAAAAGACAGTGAGCCGAATCTTTCCGGTGAGGATATTAGGGAAGGTCTTACAGCTATCATCAGTGTTAAGATTGAGGATCCTCAGTTTGAAGGACAGACAAAGCAGAAGCTCGGAAACAGCGAGGCGAGAGGTGCTGTTGACAGTATCGTCAGCAGCCAGCTGGAGATCTTCCTTGAACAGAATCCTGCTATTGGAAAATCAATTGTTGAGAAGTCGGTTATGGCGCAGAGAGCAGAGAGGCGGCCAGAAAGGCGAGAGATCTTACCAGAAGAAAATCCGCACTGGAAGGCATGTCACTGCCTGGAAAGCTTGCGGACTGTTCAGATAAGGATCCGAAAAGTGTGAGATCTACATCGTAGAGGGAGACTCTGCGGGAGGTTCTGCAAAGACAGCCCGTGACAGAGCAACCCAGGCGATCCTGCCACTTCGTGGAAAGATCCTGAATGTAGAGAAAGCACGTCTGGATAAGATCTACGGTAATGCCGAGATCAAGGCGATGATCACAGCCTTTGGTACCGGAATCCACGAGGACTTTGATATCAGAAAGCTGCGTTATCATAAAATCATTATCATGACGGATGCCGATGTCGATGGCGCTCATATTGCGACGCTGCTTCTGACATTCCTTTACAGATTTATGCCGGAGCTGATCAAGCAGGGCTATGTATATCTGGCTCAGCCGCCACTGTACAAGCTGGAAAAGAACAAAAAGTCTGGTATGCATACAGTGATGAAGAACTAAACGAAGATCATCAGCGAAATTGGACGTGATCAGAACAATAAGATCCAGCGTTACAAAGGTCTGGGTGAGATGGATGCAGAACAGTTATGGGATACCACAATGGATCCACAGCATCGAATCTTAAGAAGGTGACAATGGACGATGAGACATCTTCCGAACTGGATCTTACCTTTACAACCCTGATGGGTGATAAAGTAGAACCAAGACGGGAATTTATCGAAGAAAATGCAAAAATTTGTTAAGAACTCTTGATATATAGGAGGAGCAGACCAATGGAAGATAAATTTTTAATAAAGTTCATGACGTGGATATGAAAAAACCATGGAAGAGTTCTATATCGATTATGCCATGAGTGTTATTGCTTCCGTGCGCTTCCGGATGTAAGAGACGGCTGAAACCTGTTCAGAGACGTATTCTTTATTCGATGATCGAGTTGAACAACGGTCCTGACAAGCCCACATCGTAAATGTGCGCGTATCGTCGGGGATACCATGGGTAAATATCATCCGCATGGTGACAGTTCCATTTACGGAGCCCTCGTTAATATGGCACAGGACTGGTCTACCCGTTATCCATTCTTGTAGACGGTCACGGTAACTTCGGTTCTGTGGACGGTGACGGTGCTGCCGCAATGCGATATACCGAGGCAAGACTTAGTAAGATTTCGATGGAAATGACAGCGGATATCAATAAAGATACCGTTGATTTTGCACCGAACTTTGACGAGACAGAAAAAGAACCGACCGTACTTCCGTCAAGATTATCCGAACCTTCTGGTAAACGGAACCTCCGGTATCGCGGTAGGTATGGCAACCAATATTCCTCCTCACAATCTGCGGGATGTCATTCATGCCGTTGTGAAAATTAATTGACAACGATATTGAGGAGAAAGAGACCGACATTGATGAATTAATCAACATCATCAAAGGACCAGATTTTCCAACGGAGGTGTGATCCTTGGAACTGCCGGTATCAATGAGGCATATCCGTGACCGGCCGTGGTAAAATCCGTGTACGCGCTGTGACAGATATTGAACCGATGGATAACGGAAAAAACCGTATTGTTGTCACCGAACTTCCGTATCTGGTCAACAAAGCCAGACTGATTGAAAAATTGCAGAACTGCACAAAGATAAAAGAATTGATGGAATTACAGATCTTCGGGACGAGTCTGACCGCGAAGGTATGCGCATTGTTATTGAGCTTCGCAGAGATGTAAATCCAAGTGTTGTTTTGAATTTATTATATAAACACACACAGATGCAGGATACATTTGGCGTTATCAACCTTGCGCTTGTGGATAACCAGCCAAAAATTCTGAATTTATATGAATTACTTAACTATTATCTCATTCACCAGAAAGAGGTTATCACAAGACGTACCAGATTTGACCTGAACAAGGCGGAAGAACGTGCGCATATTTTACAGGGATTGATCATTGCATTAGACAACATTGATGAAGTGATTTCCATTATTCGCGGAAGCCGTACAACTGCAGACGCAAAGAATTCCCTGATGGAGCGGTTTGGATTATCCGATGCACAGGCACAGGCAATTGTTGATATGCGTCTGAAGACCCTGACTGGTTTGGAACGGGAGAAACTCGAAAACGAGTATAAAGACCTCATGGCACAGATCACGGAACTTAAGGCAATTCTTGCAGATGAGAAAAACTTCTTGCAGTTATCCGCACAGAAATTCTGGAAATTGCGGATAAATATGGCGATGACAGAAGAACACAGATCGGATACGATGAGTTTGATATTTCCATGGAAGATCTGATTCCGAAACCAATACGGTCATTACCATGACAAAAGTTGGCTATATCAAGCGCATGGGAACCGATAATTTCAAAAGCCAGCACCGTGGAGGCAAGGGAATTAAGGGAATGGAGACCATTCAGGATGATTATATCGTGGAAATGCTTATGACAACATCCCACCATTACCTGATGTTCTTTACCAATATGGGACGTGTGTACCGGATTAAGGCATATGAAATTCCGGAAGCCAGCCGGACTTCCCGTGGAACTGCAATTATCAATATCATTCCGTTACAGCCGGATGAAAAGATTACCGCAATGATCCCGATCAAAGATTATGAGAAGGATAAATATCTGTTTATGGCAACCAAAAACGGAATAGTGAAAAAACTTCCGTGCTTGACTATGAAAACATCCGGAAAACAGGATTAGCAGCGATCAGTCTGCGTGATGATGATGAATTGATCGAAGTAAAAATTACCGGGGATGATGAAGAAATTCTGTTATTTACCCGGTATGGACAGTGTATCCGGTTTAAAGAAGCCGATGTCCGTGCAACCGGTCGTACGACAATGGGAGTCATTGGAATGAACCTTACTGCCGGAGATGAAGTAATTGCCATGCAGATGGCTTCCCAGGGAGAGTCCGTCATGATCGTATCGGAGAACGGTCTTGGAAAATGTACACGGATCAATGAGTTTACAACACAGAACCGTGGTGGAAAAGGTGTAAAATGCTATAAAATCACAGAAAAATCTGGAAATCTGATCGGAGTGAAGTCTGTCGTAAAAGATGATGAACTGATGTTGATTACAACAGAAGGAATCATCATTCGAATTCGCGTAAATGATACGGCATTACTGGGACGTGTAACCTCTGGTGTAAAACTGATTGATCTCAAAAGTGGTGTGACGGTTGCAAGCATTGCAAGAGTCGTAGAAGATAAATCACTGATGCCACCGGAAGAGGAAGCAACAGAAGAAAATGAGACGGAAGGTGATCCATCATGATTCGGACCATACAGACAGAAGAAATCACAAGAAATATAAAAGAAATGTGCATTGAAGCGAATCATTTTCTTGCGGAAGATATGGAACATGCCATGAAAAAGGCGGCAGAAGAAGAAAAATCCGAACTTGGAAAAAAATTCTTCTGCAGCTGCAGGAAAATCTTAAAATTGCGGGAGAAGAAATGATTCCTATCTGTCAGGATACCGGAATGGCTGTATTTTTTGTAGAAATCGGTCAGGACGTGCATTTTGAAGGGCAATGGCTGGAAGATGCAATCAATGAAGGTGTGCGCCAGGGTTATACGGAAGGGTATCTCCGTAAATCCGTTGTAGCGGACCCGATTCTTCGTGAAAACACGAAAGATAATACACCGGCAATTATCCACTATTCGATTGTTCCCGGAGATAAGGTGACGATTACATTTGCTCGAAGGGATTTGGAAGTGAAAATATGAGCCGTATTTTCATGTTAAAACCTGCGGATGGAATAGACGGAGTAAAAATGCGATTCTTACTGCCGTAAAAAGATGCAGGACCAAACGCGTGTCCTCCAATGGTAGTTGGTGTTGGAGTCGGCGGAACATTTGAAAAATGTGCAATTCTGGCCAAAAAGCACTGACAAGGCCGGTAAATGAACATTCTAAGATTCCTTATGTTGCAGATCTGGAAAAAGAAATGCTGGTAAAAATCAATAAGCTTGGTATTGACCGGGAGGATTAGGTGGAACCACTACTGCCCTTGCTGTTAATATAAATACTTATCCGACACATATTGCAGGGCTTCCTGTGGCAGTTAATATCTGTTGCCATGTAAATCGTCATGCAGTCAGAACGATATAAGGAGGAACAGGTATGGATCAGCATATTACAACACCCATCACAGAAGAAGTGACAAAAAACTTCATTCCGGGGATTATGTATACATCACAGGGACAATCTATGTAGCAAGGGATGCCGCACATAAGAGGATGATAGAAGCATTGGATCGGGGAGAGCAATTACCGATTGATATCAAAGATGCAACAATATATTATATGGGTCCTTCTCCTGCCCGTGAAGGACGTCCGATTGGATCTGCGGGACCAACTACAGCCACTCGTATGGATAAGTATGCCCCTACCCTGCTTGATCTTGGTGAAAAAGCAATGATTGGCAAGGGAAAGAGATCAAAAGAGGTTATAGACGCTATTATCCGCAATCATGCAGTCTATTTTGCAGCAGTAGGTGGAGCAGGTGCTCTGCTCTCAAAGTGTATCAGAAAATCCGAGATTGTATGTTATGAAGATCTTGGTGCAGAAGCAATCCGAAAGTTATATGTAGAGAATTTTCCGGCCATTGTAGTAATCGATCAGGATGGAAATAATCTATATGAGACGTCAATTAAGAAATTTGCATCAGAAATATAATAAAAATTAAAAAAGAGGTTGACAAAAGGACTGTTTTTAGTAGAATAAACAATGCGTCACGTAAGGACGTAATTTTATATAGAAAATATCTGGAGTAGTAC